>Ga0265314_10000426_pt1 | contig 56446 bp, 50 predicted proteins | sample 4126metaG_FD_203106 | JGI IMG/M metagenome (GOLD analysis project Ga0265314, IMG submission 203106) | Rhizosphere microbial communities from Carex aquatilis grown in University of Washington, Seatle, WA, United States - 4-1-26 metaG | ecosystem: Host-associated > Plants > Roots > Rhizosphere >... | reverse complement strand
CGGCTACTGGAATGGCAATTACGGTTTCGGTGGAGGTTACGGGGGTGGCCGAGGCTGGGGCTATGGCCCAGGATATGGCATGGGAATGGGCTTGGGCATGGGAATTGGCTACGGTCTAACCCCGCTAGGTTGGGGTTATGGTGGCTGGGGGCTGGGAGCGATGGGGTACAACAGCGGCTATCTAGGGTACTCGAACCCATATTACGACGGTTCGTATGGTGGCTATAACTACGCGCAGCCGATTCCCGTGGATTACGGCGCAGCGCCGATGCCGGAGGGAAACCCGGCGGACGCCGCGTTGAACGACGCCGTGGCTGCATTCAAACAGAACGATTATGACGCGGCCCTCGACATCATCGACAAGGGGATCGCCCAGTACCCCACTGATTCAGTGATGCACGAGTTCCGCGCCCTGGTGCTGTTTGCCGTGGGAGACTACCAGCAGGCGGCCGCGACGATTCACTCGGTCCTGGCGATCGGCCCGGGCTGGGATTGGACGACACTCGCCAGCCTGTATACCAACCTCGGAATCTATACCGATCAACTCAGGACGCTACGAGCCTTCGTCGGTGAGCACCCGCAGGACGGCGCCGCCCGGTTTCTGCTGGCTTATCACTATATGATCGCCGGGCATACCGACGCGGCCGCGGCCCAGTTGCAGCAGGTTGTGACCATCGCACCCGGCGACCGCGTTGCCGCCGATCTGGCGAAGATGCTCTCGGCACCGCCGGCCGGTCAGCCGGCAGCGAACGCGGAAGAACCGGCGCCGGCACCCATCGCCGACACACAGCCTGCCGCGACGCCAATCGATGCGACCGCGCTTTTGGGATCGTGGCACGCGACTCGCGCCGACGGCTCGAAGTTCGAGCTGACCCTGACGAAGGACGCGACGTTCACTTGGAAGTTTTCCCCGAAAAAACAATCCGCCCAGGAACTCTCCGGATCGTATACCGTCGAGGTCAACGTGCTGGCGCTGGAGTGCAAGGATGGCGGCTCGCTGATCGGGCAGGTGATCCCTGGTGGCGCGAAGAAGTTCAACTTCACTCTGGTGGGCGCCCCTCCTGAGGACAAGGGCCTCGATTTCAGCCGGTGAGCGAGGCATGGCAAATAATCGCCGTGGAGAGTTTAGTGGCGGCAGCCGCCTTTGCGATTGCCAATCTGCTAGAATTAGGGGCATTGCGTTGCACGGCCCTTGGTCTAAGCCATGCCCGTCTTGCCGATACCGGTCCTGCCCAAGCGGATTCTTTCTGGAACGCACAAGGCATCGCCTGCGATCCAGGTCTCGCCCAGGCTGCTCGAAGCTTCTGGGAGCGAATGCGACGCCGTCTTGCGGACGTTGCAAACCTCGAAAACCGGCCTTTCGAGCGTAGACGCCGAACGGCGGTTGCTCGAATACGGCCCCAACGTTGTGGCTCGCGACGAGCGCCATCCGCATTTTCAATTGCTGGGCAGGGCCCTGGCTAACCCCCTCGTGCTCCTGTTGCTCGTCCTCGCCGCCTCATCGTTTGTTACCGGCGACTTCCGCGCCGGCGGCGTGATGCTGCTAATGGTGGTCCTGGGAGTCGTTCTGCGATTTGTTCAAGAATCGCGAGCCGATACGGCGGCGGCCAGGCTGCGGGCGATGATCAGCGTCAAGGCGACGGTTCTCCGCGACGAGAAGCCTGAGGAGGTGCCGATTGCGCGCCTGGTTCCCGGCGACCTGGTGCAACTTTCCGCCGGCGATATGATCCCCGCCGACGTGCGGCTGATCTGGTGCAAAGACTTCTTCCTCACCCAGGCGAGCCTCACCGGGGAAGCTTTCCCCGTCGAGAAATTCGCCCCCCGTGTAGAGACCGCTAGCCACGCACCCCTGGAACTGACCAACGTCTGCTACCTGGGAACCAGCGTCGAAAGCGGGGCCGCGACCGCGGTGGTCGTGGCCACGGGTCTCACGACGTACCTGGGGGGCATGTCCAGCGCGCTGGTGACGCAGGAGGCGCCGACCAGCTTCGACCGGGGGGTGAGCCAATTCACCTGGCTGATGATCTACTTCATCCTGGTGATGGTTCCCCTGGTCTTCGTCATCAACGGGCTGACCAAAGGAGACTGGAAGGTCGCCTTCTTTTTCGCCATGGCGGTGGCGGTGGGAATGACGCCGGAGATGCTTCCCATGATCGTGGCGGTTTGCCTCTCCAAGGGAGCGATGGCCATGTCGCGCAAGAAGGTGATCGTCAAACGCCTGAACTCGATCCAGAACCTCGGCGCCATGGACGTGCTTTGCACCGACAAGACCGGCACGCTGACCATGGACCGGGTGATCCTCGAAAAGCACTGTGACGTGGTCTTGAAGGACGACGCCGAGGTGCTGATGCTGGCGTATCTCAACAGCCATTTCCAGACCGGCCTCAAAAACCTGCTCGACAGGGCCATCCTGGAACATACCGAAGTGCATGAGCACCCGGCGTTTTCGCAGTACGCCAAAGTCGATGAAATCCCCTTCGATTTCTCGCGGAGGATGATGTCCGTCGTCGTCCATACGCCCGAAAACGTACACCGGCTGATCTGCAAGGGCGCCCCCGAGGAGGTTTACAAACACTGCGTCAGTTTCGCTCTCGGCGACGAGATTTTCCCGATGGACCATATGATTCCCGTCGATCTGAAAGAGGAGTTCGACGAGCTCAGCGCCGATGGCTTTCGGGTGCTCGCGCTGGCCTACCGGGATCTCGCACCCCAACCGGCTTATTCCAAGGACGACGAGCGCGACTTGATCTTGCGCGGTTACGTCGCCTTCCTCGACCCGCCCAAAGACACCGCCCGGTCGGCGATTGCCGCACTCCACGATCACGGCATCTCTGTCAAGGTGATCACGGGCGATAATGAATTGGTCAGCAGGAAGATTTGCCGTGAGGTGGGGATCGCCACTGAGTCGGTGCTGCTTGGGAGCCAGGTCGAAACGATGTCCGACGCGGAGCTGGCGGAAGCCGCCGCTCGTGCGACCCTGTTCGCCCGCATGTCGCCGGCCCATAAGCAGCGGACGATCAAGGTTTTGCAAAGCGCGGGGCACGTGGTCGGGTTCATGGGCGACGGCATCAACGACGCGCCGGCCCTGCACGCCGCCGATGTGGGGATTTCGGTGGATACGGCGGTCGATATCGCCAAGGAATCGGCGGATGCGATCCTGCTCGAGAAAGACCTGTTGGTTTTGAACGAGGGCGTGCTCGAAGGGCGCAAGGTTTTCGCCAACATCCTCAAATACATCCGGATGGGAGCCAGCTCGAATTTTGGCAACATGTTCAGCGTGCTGGGGGCGAGCATTTTTCTCCCTTTCGTCCCAATGATCCCCATCCAGATCCTGACCAACAACCTGCTCTACGATTTCTCTCAGGTCCCGATCCCCGCCGACGACGTCGATCCGGAACAGATCGCGCGGCCCCGGCCGTGGTCGATGAACGCCATTTCCCGGTTCATTCTCCTCATCGGCCCGTGCAGCTCCGTCTTCGACTACACGACGTTTTTCGTCATGCTCTACGTCTTTGGCTGCTGGGACCCGGCCCGGGCGCCATTGTTCCAAACCGGCTGGTTCGTCGAGTCGCTGCTGACACAGACCCTGATCATCCACATCATCCGCACGAACCGGATTCCATTCCTCCAGAGCTGGGCCAGTTGGCCGCTGATCGTGACCACGGCAATCATCATGTTCATCGGCGCCTGGTTGCCGTACTCGCCGGTCGGGCCGGCGTTGGGGTTCACCCCCTTGCCGGCGCTCTACTGGCCCCTGCTCGTGGTGACGCTGGTCGCGTATGTTCTGTTGACCCAGGCCGCCAAGACGTGGTTGTTTCGCAAAGGCTGGGTGACGGAATAAGAAGCGCGAAACACCGGCAGGAAACGCGTTTGCTCAATGCGGCCAGCAAATATGACAATCCTCGAGCGGGACCAACACATCAGTGTGGTGTGGCACGATGCGAGGCGTGTAGTGCTCCTTGGGCCGATCGGAGGGCACCGTTGCGGTGTAGCGGTAACCGTTGACGGAGCCAGGCAAAAGACCGGTTCGATCCATGACCACAATCACGGGCTTGTTGCCGTCGAGCGGGTTGGCATACAACTCCACGCGGACCAGATCCGGCGTCAGGTCGCCCAAGTAGACCTGCACCTCGAAGAGCCAGCGTTGATTGTCCTCCACAACCGACGTATCGCCGAATTGCAGCCCTTTCCAGCAGTCGGCAATTTCGGTTTGCCATTCGAATAGCGCGGCGGCGAGCATTCCCTCCTCGGCCACACGGTGGCAGTACAACCTCGCGGCGGGGAGATACGATTGCTCCACGTAGTCTCGCACCATTCGGTCGCTGCTGAATTCCGGCGTCAATCGGGAAATGCTTGCTCGCACCCGTTGAAGCCAGGCTTGAGGCACCCCTTGGGCATCGCGGTTGTAAAACTCCGGAATGATCTCGTTTTCTAGGATGTCGTAGAGCTGCTCGGCTTCGAGCGCGTCGATATCCGGATTGGAAGACTCACGTCCGTCGCCAATCGCCCAGCCGACCTCGGGACTGAACGCTTCGTCCCACCAGCCATCGAGCACCGAAAAGTTCAAGCCGCCGTTGACCAGCATCTTCATGCCACTGGTGCCGCAGGCCTCGGCCGGGCGGCGCGGCGTGTTGATCCAAACGTCGACGCCCCCTGCAAGGTGCTGGGCCAGGACCATGTCGTAGTCTTCGGCAAAGACGACTGAGTTCCATACATCCGCACGCCGGGCGAAGCGTACCAGCGCCTGGACCATCGCTTTTCCGTTGTCGTCGTCGGGGTGTGCCTTTCCGGCCACGACGAGCTGCACCGACCGCTCCGTTCGGCAAATCAACCGCGCCAGGCGTTCTGGATCGTGCAGCAACAAGTTGGGGCGTTTGTATTCAGTGAAGCGGCGGGCAAAACCCAGCGTCAGCGTGTTCGGGTCGAAAACATGCCGAGCGCGCTGGACTACTTCCGCCGGCGCCCCGTGCTGTTGGTACTGGCGCGAAATCCGCCGCCGCAGATACTCGACTAATTCTCGCCGGGCCTCGCCGCGAAATTTCCAAAGCTCCAGCGCGTCGATCCGTCCGATCGACCTGGCCGCGTCGGCTACGTTCTCCACCCAACGGCGCTCACCCTGCCCGAAGGAATCGGTCCAGAGACGGTTCGCCTGCGACGAGTCCCATGTCGGAACGTGGACGCCGTTGGTGATGTGACCGACCGGTATATCCGCCTCAGGCCAATTCAGGTATAGCTCCTTGAATAACCGACGGCTGACACGCCCATGCAAACGACTCACCCCGTTGACATGGCAGCACCCCCGCATGGCCAGATACGCCATATTGAATGGCTCGCTCGGATTGGAGGGGTCCCGGCGCCCCAGTCCCAGGAACCACTCCAAGGGCATGCGTGTCAAATCGAGCAAGGGTTGGGCGTACTTGGCCACAAGGTCGGGCGCGAATTGATCGAAGGCCGCGGCCACCGGCGTATGGGTCGTGAAGACATTGCCGGCGCGCGTAGCCCAAAGGGCAACCGGGAATGGCTGCCCGGTTCTTTGCGCGTAATTCACGGCCCTCGCTAAAACGACCAGGGCCGCATGCCCCTCGTTGAGATGGCAGACTTCGACGTCAATGCCCAGTTGTCGCAGCAAGGCCCAGCCGCCTACGCCGAGCACGATCTCTTGCAGCAAGCGTTTTTCCTTGCCGGCCGCGTAGAGGTTGGTCGTGATGCCGCGGTCCCACGGGCTGTTTAACGGATCGTTGCTGTCGAGCAAGTACAAGGTCACCCTGCCGACGCTTACGCTCCAGACTCTGAGTCGCAGAGTTCGTCCCGGCAATTCGACGCCCACGCGTACCCAGCTTTCGTCCTTGGCCTGCGCAGGTGAGATCGGCAAGCTGCCCGGATCGTTGTAAGGAAAGGCCTCGAGCTGCAAACCATTGTCCTCGACCACCTGGCGGAAGTAACCCTGCTGGTAGAGCAGACCGACGCCGACGACCGGCACGCCCAGGTCGCTGGCGCTTTTGAGGTGGTCGCCGGCGAGCATCCCCAGCCCGCCAGAATAGATGGGCAGGGCCTCGCTGAGACCGAACTCCATGCTGAAATACGCAACGGATTTGAGCACCGAATCCGGGTGCGACTCAACGAACCAGCCGGGCGACTGCATGTAGCGGGCGCGCCGCTCCAACCAGTTATGCAACTGCCCCTTGAGCTCGTCATCCTTGGCCGCCGCCTCGAGTCGGGCTCGCGAGGCGTTCAGCAGGATCATGGAAGGGTTTTTCGTGCGCTCCCAGGTATCGGGGTCGAGCCGCTCCCAGATGCGGCTGGCCAACTGGCTTCCCATCCAGCGCAGGTCCAGGGCCAGGTCGGCAAGATCGACCAATTCGGACGGCAGATCTCGCTTCAAAAGATGGATCGACATCGTTCGAGAAATGGGTTGCGCATGCGTTCCACCTCAGACCTCGCCGTCGAATGTGAAAGGTTCAGCGGCCGGCTTCACGCGTGCGGGAGAGAAGAGGCTTGCTCGCGGTTGCCATGTCGCTGGAGCGAGTTTACCACCACGGCCCGACGGGAACAACTTGCAAAAACCCTACTGCCTCGCCGAGACCGGCCGCGGTACGAGAGGTGGCCGCGGGGCGAGAGGCGGGCTGAGCTGCCATCGTTTTCCCGGCATTGGTCTGGTTACTCTTCATCGATTCACCCGACGGCAGCAGCCACGGCGACAATCAAACGAGCGGCCGGTACACAGGCCGGTAAACCTTCGACTGGATCAAAGCCTTGACGTCCGCCGGTCGCTCGACGCCGGCCAGGCCGCGTTCGAAAATCAGCGTCGCGATGTGCTCCGCCACGTGCATCGACGTGTTCAAGATCTTCGACTGAGGTGGGTAGATAAGTCCCAGGTCCAGGTTCTCCTGGGTCACCTGCTCGGCCAGAGCTTTGGCCGCCACGATGAACATTTCGTCGGTAACTCGCCGAGCTTCCGTGGCGTAAATCGCCATGCCCATGGCGGGGAAAATAAAGACGTTGTTCCCCTGCCCCGGCACGAACGTCTTTCCGGCAAACACGACCGGCGCAAAGGGACTGCCGCCGGCGAAGATGGCACGCCCCTGCGACCACCGATAGGCTTCCTCCGCGGTACACTCGGAGCGCGAGGTGGGGTTGGAATAGGCGAAAATGATCGGTCGCTCGTTGATCCGCGACATGGCTTCGATTACGGCCCGGTTGAAAAGCTTGGGCACGGCGCTCACCCCGAAGATGGCCGTCGGGCGAAGCGCCTCGACGGCGGAAAGGAAATCCTTGATCGATGCATGAGCGTGGGCGAAGGGCCTGCGATAGTCGGCCAGATCGGTGCGGCTGCTCTCGATCAGCCCTTTCGAATCCACCAACCAGCAATGCCGCCGCGCCTCCTGTTCCGAGAGGCCCTCGCGAACCATGGCTTGCGTCAACAAGTCGGCGATTCCGGTGCCCGCCGAGCCTGCTCCCAGAAACAGAAACGTCTGATCGCTCATGCGATTGCCGAGGATGCGCAGCGCCGCATAAATGCCCGCGAGCGCGACCGAGGCAGTACCTTGGATATCGTCGTTGAAGCAGCAAACGCGGTCGCGGTACCTGGCCAGGATCGGTACGGCGTGGCGGTTGGCGAAGTCTTCGAATTGAATGCAGCAACGGGGGTGGATTTCCTGGACCGCCGTCACGAATTCTTCAATGAAGTCGTCGTATTCGGCGCCCGTCACGCGCGACCGGCGGAGCCCCAGGTAAAGCGGATCTTGCAGCAACGATTCATTGTTGGTCCCAACGTCGAGAGTGACGGGCAAGGTGAGCTGGGGCGGTACGCCGGCGCAGGCGGCGTACAGGGCCAGCTTGCCGATGGGAATGCCCATGCCGTTGGCGCCCAGGTCTCCCAGGCCCAAGATACGCTCGCCATCGGTGACGACGATGATGCGGACGTCCTTCTCCGGCCAGTTGCGCAAGACCTCCCGAACCCTCCCCTTGCGTTTGAACGAAACGTAAAGCCCTTTGGGGCGCCGCAGGATATGGCCGAACTTCTGACATGCTTCGCCCACGGTGGGCGTGTAGACCAGGGGCATGAACAGCGCCGGGTCGGACATCAAGGCCCTGTAAAACAGGGTTTCGTTGGCGTCCTGCAGGGACGACAAATAGACGTACTTCTCCAGGTCGGTGGTCTTCTGGCTAAGCTGGACGTAGACCCGCTGCAGTTGGCGTTCGTCGGTGTCCATCCCTTCGGGAACAAGGCCAATCAGCCCCAGGGCCTCGCGCTCGGCCTCGGTAAAGGCCGTCGACTTGTTCAGCCGCGGGTTGTGCAACAGCTCCTCGCCGCAAGGCACCTCGCTCCCGCCGCGATCGTCCATCGTGAATCTCCTTCCCGCCCAATATATCGGCGATCTCCGCCGCGGCGCGCACCGAACCGAGTTCCTAAACTACCTCATTGACGCAGCCACGCAGAAACAGAAAAACTTTGTCTGTATTCGCCGTAGAGTTGGATCTGGCCAATTCTGAAAGCATCACCCATAGGTGGGGATCTCGCCCGCAGACGAAACGGCGGGCCACGGATAGGCTAAACCTAAACCACCGCACCACATTTCGACTGTACCATCGAACGATTCAGTTCCGCGCCGTCCCTGGTATGATTGGGCTCTTACAAAGAAGGCATTCCAATGAAGTCGAAGGGTGAATTAGAAGCCGAGATCAGCCAGGCGATTATACAATTCGAGAAGGAGTACATGGGGCGGGGACCGTTGGAGACGAAAACGTACCTGCTCGACGACATCGTACTGGTGCGCCTCAAAAACGTCCTCACCACCGCAGAATTGAAGTTGGCCGAGGCGGACGAAAAACCCCAGGGCCGGGAGCTCGTCAAACAGGCCCGCCAGATGTTGCTCGAGCACGGCCGTCCTCTGCTGGAGGCAGTCATCCGGGACATTTTGGGCGTCGGCGTGCGCAGTCTACACACCGACATCAGCACGAAAACCGGCGAGCGGATTATCGTCTTCTCGTTGAACAGCAAACCTGCCGATAACAAATAAATCCCCGCCTGTCCCACTTGACGGGACAGCGGTCCGACCATAACGTAAATTCACTGCACACGGAGGCCGGGGGACGGCGTGAAACGCCTGCCTTCTTCAGCCGATTGCAGTTTTGACAAGCCGACATGTCCTTCAGGATAAAAATGCCTGGAGGGATTAAGGCCGGAAAGCCGCACTTTGGTGCTGCTTTCCGGCCTTTTTTTGTTGCCTGTCGTGAAGCTTGCAAGGGCGATTACAGTCTAAAACGAAGGCAGGAGAAGCTGATGGTTCCGATGGTTTTCGCTTTGATTCTTGGCGGCGGATACCTGATTTGTACTTTCCTCGAAGGAATTCTGGCGTGCATGGGATCTTCGCCCGAAAAGATACTTTCGAAGGCTGACACTCAGCCTCGGCACGCGGCTAAGGCGGCGGCCTTCGATTCGATGACAATCCCAAACCTCACTGTTCCAACTAGTGCTGTCTTTGCTGATGTCGAGCAGCGGGCGGCCTGCTGATGCGGATGTGCCGTACGCGCTGGGTAACCCTCTTCCCAAGCAGTCCGACGCGGCGCGCATCGAACCGAGGCTTTCTGCCGTTGACTCTCGACGAGTACTTGGAGTTGCTCGGCTGGACCGGACCTCAAATTCGCACTGAGAAGCGCGGGGCAATTCCCGCCGCTCTTTTGCCGATCCTGGAACGTTTGCGGATCAACGGCGATGCCTGGGTCGGCCTTTGGTCGCGGCCGGATCATCGGTCGGGGCAATGCGGTTGGCGTTGGCGAACTGCAGCTGATTTGAGTACGCGCGGCAGACGCTGTTGAAGAGTTGAAGAGATGTGCTGGTCAGGGCCGACCGGCCAAGGTTTGCCCTGTCCCTGTTCCTGCCAAATACCCCGATCGGTTTCCTCGCCGTACGCTCGGAGCGCGAGTAGGGCAGTGCCCGTCGTCCCATTCAGCCGCCCGTCGTCCCATTCAGCCGGGGGTTGCGCAACAGATCGCGACAAATCCTCGCCGCAAGGTACCTCGGAAACCCCGCCGCGATCGTCCATCGTGAATCTCCTTCCCGCTCAATGTATCTACGATCTCCGCCGTCGAAAGGTGAATCCGCGTTTGGACTTTCAACTCGCGCGTGGGTGGATTATGCTACTAGTCCCAATGGTGGGCTGCGCTTGCCTAAGGCGAGATTGGCCCACCCTCCAACGACAACGATGAAACATGCAGTGCGAACCCAAGAACATCGAGCTACTGCTGGTCGACGACGACGCGGAATTCCGTGACACGGTCGCACGCCGCTTCTTGCGAAGCGGTTTTCGCGTTCAGGAGGCCTCCGGTGGCGTTGAGGCTTTGGAGCTGACGGCCAGGCGGCAGTTCGATGTGGCCGTCGTCGATTTGAGAATGCCTGGCATGTCGGGAGTCGAATTGCTCGACAAAATGAAGGCCTCCGGTGCCGAGTGCGAGGTCGTGTTGTTGACCGGCGAGGGATCGATCGAAACGGCGGTCGATGCCATGAAACGTGGTGCTCACGACTACTTGACCAAGCCCTTTCCGCTCGCCGAACTGGAAGCCGTGGTGCAACGTGCCTTTGAGCGGCGGCAATTGCGCAAGGAGAACCAGCAACTCAGGGCCGTGCTCGAACGAAACCAGCCCAACTCGGAGATGATCGGTCGCTCCGCGGCCATGCAAGAAGTGTTTCGCCTGATTGGGCGGGCAGGGCCAACCGACAAGGCGATCTTGATCCAAGGTGAAAGCGGTACGGGCAAGGAACTGGTCGCGAGGGCCTTGCACCGCGCCAGCCCACGTTCCGAGCGGCCGATGGTCGTGATCAACTGCGCCGCCCTGCCAGAAACACTGCTGGAAAGCGAGCTGTTCGGACACGAGAAAGGTTCGTTCACCGGGGCGGTCAGCGCCAAGCCGGGCCTGTTTGAGGTGGCCGACGGTGGCACGCTGTTCATCGACGAAATCGGTGAGATGCCCGGCGCGTTGCAGGCCAAATTGCTGCGCGTCTTGGAAGATGGTTCGATGCGTCGGATCGGCTCGCTCAAGGAGTTCCGGGTCGACGTGCGGCTGTTGGCGGCGACGAACCGCAGCATGGCCGACGAGGTCAAGGCCGGTCGATTCCGCGAGGATTTGTACTACCGCATCAACGTGCTGTCGCTGGAATTGCCACCGTTGCGCCGCCGCGCCGGCGACGTCCCCCTGCTGGTCGCCAGGTTTCTCGGTCCGGAATGGGAGATCGAGCCGGCCGCGATGCAGGCATTGGAGTCATACTCCTGGCCGGGCAATGTACGGCAACTGATCAATGCGATCGAAAGGGCAAAAATTCTCGCCGATGAGTTCATCGTGCGGCTCGACGATCTGCCCCACGACCTGGTGCGTCCGCCGCAGGCGGAAATGCGAATCGTCGAGGGGGGAACTGACAAGCTCGACGAAATCGAGCGCGCCCATGTGATCGAGGTCCTCCAAAGGGAAGGGGGCAACAAGGCTCGCGCCGCGCGGGCTTTGGGCATCGACCGCCGCAGTCTCTATCGCTTGCTGGAGAAATACGGCGTCGCATGAACGACCCGTTCGGAGATCCATGTCACCGACGCCGGACGATCTTGCGCGATGGCGTGCAGAGAACTACAATGCCGCGATCACGGAAGTGATCGGCGTCCACCGGGACCTGCGGATTCTTCGTATCCGCCCCGACGCAGGCCCCTTGAATTATACTCCCGGCCAATACACCGTACTGGGACTTGGGGCCTTTGAACCTTGCCTCGACGGAGAATCCGCCCAGTTGGCGGCCGATCAGAATGGCGAAAAGCTGATCCGGCGGGCTTACTCGTTCGCAGGCTCTATGCTCGACGCCGAACGTCGGCTGCTGCGCACCACCGATTGCCCGTACCTCGAATTCTATTTGGCGCTGGTTCCTGGCGGTCCCAATCATCCGCCCGGCCTGACTCCGCGCCTGTTCCGGCTGGCCACCGGCGACCGGTTGTTTGTGGGTCCGCACGCGCACGGCCGTTACACGCTCGTGCCTTTGGCCGGGGACGAGTCGATCTTGTTCGTCGCGACAGGTACGGGCGAGGCGCCGCACAACGCCATGTTGGCCGAGCTTCTCGCGGCCGGTCATCGCGGGCCAATCACGTCCGTAACCTGCGTCCGCCGGCAATACGACCTGGCCTACCTCGCCACCCACCGCGAGTTGGAGCGCCGCTACGCGAACTATCGGTACATCGCCCTCACGACCCGCGAGCCGGAAAACCTCGACCCGGCCACACCGGGCTTCGTCGGCAAGCGCTACTTGCAGGACTACGTCGCGTCAGGCGCGTTCGAGCGTGAACGGGGCGTGGCCCTCTCGGCCAAACGGACTCACGTCTATCTCTGCGGCAGCCCGGCCATGGTGGGCCTGCCCGAGCACAACCCATCCGGCCCGCGCTACCCGCAGCCCAAGGGGATGGTCGAGGTGCTTGAAGCTCGAGGCTTCGTGCTCGACCACGCCGACCAGCCAGGCAATATCCATTACGAACGATATTGGTAACGAAGTGGCGATTCAGGTCACGCGTATTCATTTTGATGCCACGCCGTTGGCCTTCGGATGAAAAAGTTGGTAGGTCTTGTAACCGCCCCCCACGTTCACCGCGGAGAAACCCGCCTGTCGCAGAATGCGGGTCGCCAAGTAGCCCCTTTGCCCGACCTGGCAATAAGCGGCAATCTCACGGTCCTTGGGGATCTCCCTCAAGCGAGCTCGTAGTTCATCGATTGGAATATTGACGGCATCAGGAATGTGTCCGCTGGCGAATTCCTGGGGCGTACGTACATCGGCCAGGTAAGGCCGCTGGGTCGGTGGCATTGCCAGCAGGACCGCGACATCGATCTGAGGGTGCTCGCCACGTAACAATCCGCCCGCCACAAAGCCCGCCATGTTGATCGGATCTTTCGCCGAGCCGTATTGCGGCGAGTAGGCCAGCTCCGTCTCCTCCAGGTCGAAGACGGTCATTCCCGCCTGGATTGCGACGGCCAGCACGTCAATCCTTTTGTCGACCCCGGCCCCACCGACAGCCTGGGCACCAAGAATGCGCCCCGTCGTCGGGTCGAACAGCATCTTAAGCGTCATCTGCTCCGCGCCCGGATAATACCCGGCGTGCTGCAAAGGATGGATAAAGACCGTCCGGTATGGGAGCTTGGCCCGTCGCAAGACTTTCTCTGAGGCGCCCGTCATCGCGGCGGTCCGATCGAAGACCCGTACAATGGCCGTGCCCTGCGTCCCACGGTACCGCGCAGCCCGCCCCCGAGCGGAAGTTTGATCGGCGGCGGATGATTGATCGGCAGCCCGCTCAAAGATGTGATTGGCGGCAATACGGCCCTGGCGATTCGCAGGACCGGCCAGCGGCACCTGCGTCGCTTCCCCTGTTACAAAATCCCTGACTTCGATGGCATCTCCGACGGCATAAATATCAGGGTCGCTTGTCTGAAGGTGCTCATTGACCCGAATTCCGCCGCGAGGTCCCACTTCCAGGCCGGCATCCAGCGCCAATTTGTTCTCCGGTCGCACTCCGACCCCTAAAACTACAAGTTGAGCGGACAACCTCTGGCCTGACTTCAAGCGAACGCTGATTCCATCGGTGGCCGGCTCGAATCCGTCAGCGGATTGACTCAGCAACAAGCTGACTCCCTTGGTTGCCAGGTGTTCGGCAATGGGAGTGGTCATCTCCTTGTCGAACGGCGGGAGCACCTGATCCTGCAGTTCGACGACCGTGGTGGCGATGCCGCGGCGAACGAGATTCTCGACCAGTTCCAGGCCGATGAATCCCGCCCCGACGACGACCGCCTGCCGCACGCCGTCGTCCATCCGCTGCGTGATGTGATCCATGTCTTGCAGGTTCCGTAAAGTGAAAATCCCAGGCAGGTCGATGCCCGCTAGCGGCGGTCGAATGGGAGCGGCCCCCGGCGCCAGGATCAGCTTATCGTAGGGTTCTTCGTAAACTCGTTGCGAAACAAGATCACGGATACGAACCTTCTTCGCCTGGCGGTCGATGGTTTCGACCGCGGAACGAACTCGCACATCGAGGTTAAATCGGACTTGCATTCGCTCGGGGGTCACCACGAGCAACTTCTCGCGGTTGGTGATTTCGCCGCCGATAAAGTACGGCAGCCCGCAGTTGGCGAACGACACGTCCGGGCCGCGTTCGATCAAAACGATCTGGGCGTCTTCTGAAAGGCGGCGGGCACGGGCGGCCGCGGAAGCTCCTCCTGCGACGCCTCCGACGATGAGTAGTTTCATGAATCTCCATTCCTTTTTGCTGGACGAGGGGCCACAATACCTCTTCGCAATAGCCGTGCCAAGGCTCGTCCGTTCCCTAGGAATGATCCATTGTTGAAACGGCGAGAAACACTGCGTTGAGCCGCGTGTGCAAGACTTCGGCACACTAGTTGCACAGAGGCAAGTCGAACCCTGGCCGGCCAGGCGAGGTCCTGGACGCCCCTGACGATCGCAGCTTCACCAGTGAAGTCGGGGCCGTGGAACCGAATGTGCTATTGCCAGGAGCGCACGGTATAATGGCCGTCGAGCGATGAGCCTTAGGAATCATGAATCTGGTCACCCGTAAGCAAGAGGAAACCTACCTATGTCGATCAAAATTCTTCCCGAAGAGTTGCAAAGCGTGCCCTTGTTTCGCCGCTTATCGCTCGACGAAATCGGCCAGATTCTGGAACACTCCGAGACAGTAGACTGCCAGGCCGGCGCCATCGTGCTTCAATCGGGCGATCGCGAACGAGCGCTTTACGTGCTGATTCGTGGCACGATCGAGGTCGTGCTGGACGTGCCCGGCTCCGAGGAATCGGTGATCAGTACGCTGCCCCCCTCGAGCGTTTTTGGCGAAGCGAGCTTCTTTCACGAAGCGCCGCACGGGGCCACGGTGCGGTGTACTTCCGAGGCCACGCTCCTGCGGCTGACGCGACTTGAATTCGACGCGCTCCTGGAGGGAAATTCGCTCGCGGCCTACCGCATTGGCCTGAACGCTGCCGAGATCCTGGCCTCGCGGCTGCACACGACCGATCAATGGGTCGCCAAATTGCTGGGAGAGGAACGCGCCGCCGTGGCCGCCAGTTGGCGACACTTCCGCGAACGGCTTGGCGGCTCGTTCGACTTCCCCCGCGGGTTTTCGCACGCGTAGCATCATGAGCGCCAAAAACCAGGAGAGACGGCAACGGTGACTTCGAGCCGCCGGCAAGCCATGATCGCCGGTCTTGCCATCGCGGCGATTGGCATGCACCTCGTTTTACGTTTCGGCATGCAAACAGCAGCCGACGTCGCCGGTTTTCGATTTTACGACTTACCTCTCGTCGCCACCCTCGCACTCGGCGGCGTACCCCTGCTCATCGGGCTGGCACTCAAAGTCGCGCGTCGGGAGTTCGGTTCCGACCTGTTGGCGGGCATTTCCATCATCACGTCGGCCCTGCTCGGTGAATTCCTGGCCGGCTCCCTGGTCGTGCTCATGCTTTCCGGAGGGGAAGCCTTGGAGGGTTACGCCGTCCGCAGCGCTTCGTCCGTGCTGCAAGCCTTGGCCAAACGCATGCCGTCGTTGGCTCATCGCAAACTCGATGGCAACGTTGCGGATATGGCGCTGGGGCAAGTGGCCGTGGGAGATATGCTGGTGGTTTTCCCCCATGAAATCTGCCCGGTCGATGGGACGGTTCTTGAGGGACGCGGCGTGATGGACGAATCGTACCTGACCGGCGAGCCGTACATGATGTCAAAAACGCCGGGCTCGGAGGTGCTTTCCGGGGCGATCAATGGCGACACGGCCCTCACCATCCGGGCCGACAAGCTCGCGGTCGATTCGCGCTATGAGAAGATCATGCGGGTGATGCGCGCCTCGGAGGAGAGACGCCCGCGGCTGCGGCGGTTGGGCGACCAACTCGGCGCCGTCTACACCCCGGTGGCGGTCACGATCGCCGCCATGGCCTGGGCCCTGAGTGGGTCGGCGACTCGCTTCCTGGCCGTGCTCGTGGTGGCGACACCCTGTCCGCTTCTGATCGCCATCCCGGTCGCAATCATTGGCTCAATTTCACTGGCCGCCCGGCGGGGGATCATCATCAAGGACCCGGCCGTGCTGGAGAAGATCGATACTTGCCGAACTGCGATCTTCGACAAGACCGGAACGTTGACCTACGGCCAGCCCAAAGTGGCCGAGATCCTTGTGGGCGCTAATGTCGTGAAAAGCGAGTTGCTCTCGCTGGTGGCCAGTCTTGAACGCTACTCGAAGCATCCACTGTCGGGAGCTATTCTCGACGCGGCACAGGGGGCGGGAACGGCTCTGGTCGACGCGAGTGAAGTCAGCGAGCGACCCGGCGAGGGACTGGTAGGAGTGGTTGATGGACGGCACGTCCAGGTTACGAGTCGCCAGAAGCTCGCGGCCCAGCACCCTGAATTCGAGCAAGAGCTACCGCCGCTCGGCGGCGGGCTCGAATGTGTGGTATTGATCGACGGCCGCTACGCCGCAACCCTCCGATTTCGTGACCAACCGCGTGCCGAAGGCACGTCGTTCATTCACCACCTGCGGCCCAAGCACCATTTCGACCGTGTGCTCTTGGTCTCCGGCGACCGGGAATCGGAAGTGCGTTACCTCGCTGAACTGGTCGGCATCAAGGAGATCTATTTTGGCCAGAGTCCCGAGCAGAAATTGGAACTGGTCCGCTCGGAGACGAAGCGGTCGAATACGGTCTTCATGGGGGACGGCATCAATGACGCCCCAGCCCTGACTGCCGCCACGGTTGGAATTGCCTTCGGCCAAAAGAGCGACATCACGTCCGAGGCGGCCGGCGCCGTGATCCTCGACAGTTCACTGGCTAAGGTCGACGAACTGCTGCATGTCAGCCGTCGAATGCGTTCGATTGCCTTGCAGAGCGCGGTCGGCGGCATGGCACTCAGCCTGATCGGGATGTTGTTGGCGGCCTTGGGCTACCTGCCCCCGGTGGCCGGCGCTGTCGTGCAGGAAGTCATCGACGTCGCCGCGGTTCTGAATGCCCTACGGGTGGCGATCGCACCGAAAAGTCTCACCGATTATTCGGGCTAGCCGAATGCCAGGATCGCCACGACCACGAGCATGCCAATCATTCCCATGGCGATGATCGACGTCAGCAACACTGAAATGCCCGACAGGGCAATCCGGTCGTCGTCGGCGAACCGCTGCCACTCTTCGGGCGAAAAGCCGATCTGGTCGCGATAGCTCCCAAGCCAATCAGGCGATGGATCGTTTGCGAGTCGATTTGGAGCTGTGCCGGTTGCCATGGTTGCCTCCTTCTAAAAATAGGTGAGATTTTGGATGCACGTACCAACGGCTTGACTACGTCGCAGACGGCGTGCCAAAACCTTTGAAAGGTCTTTACGCCTCGAAGACTTGCTCGCCGCGAGCCCAACGAGCGGCGGCATTTGGGATGTCGACTGCCTGCACCACGGCGTGGTTCAACTCATACGAGCGGCCATCGAGGCGGGCCGCCTCCAAGGCCTGAGTCAGCCCGTCGCTCACGCCTTCGCCCAACGTCATGACGACCTGGCTGGCAGTCGGCTCTTCGCTATGTGAATCGCCGGCCATCACACAGTCGGCACCGCAATGGCTACGGCAATAGAGCGGCCGCGCGGCAAATACGCTGCAACGCTCATCATCGGCCAGTAGCGGGCAAATGGCCGGCGAGGCGAACGACTGCTGACGCAGGTTGTTCTTGGCGCGAGCATACACCCGCCGCAGGTCCGATGACGAAGCATGGCGCTGCAACTCCTCGACCATCGCCAGGGCTTCCGGCGCCGTGACCCGGATCGGCTGCAGGCTGCATTCGCGACAGTGCCTATCGCCGGCTGCCGCCGCCTCCGGCAGCGAGCGATCGATCAAACCGCTCGTTTCGGACTCGAGTTCCCGCGCCAAGGCCACTGCGGTATTTGGGCCGCGGGGCCGGGCGACGATGCCGGCCGCGATCTGCCGCGCCCACCCAGTCGCCCACGTGCGCAATGCTTCACCCGACAAGAGTGGCAGGCGCACTCCCGGCAACGGTGCCTTGGCGTTGCCCGCCGACGGAGCAAAGGCTTCTTGCAAAAACACCAACCCAAGCGCGCTGGCCGTGAGCAACACCGAAAGCGGCAATGACATGAATACCAGGAAGGCGATGGCTTGCATGGGGGGAGTCCTCGAAACAGGCAGGTGGGGTCAGGGCAATGGCGGCTGCAGCCGGCGTGGAAACAAACCGTCTAAGTCGTAGTGTTTCGCAAGTTTCGTGCCGCGATTAAACAGGCGCCAAATTCGCGAAATCTCAGAGTTGAGGCGCTGCGCCAGTGTGCGGCGCGCGACAAAATGCGCGCATGTGTGCGGTGGTGTCACGCTTTTTCGCAGTCTCGTGTCGTTGTCGCCCCGCATGCGGCGGGGAAAACTCGACGATCCGCGTGAAGAGCTGCCGCACGACGCCTCCGGCACGCAGTTTGCAGCAATCGTATCGGCTGCCTGCCTCGTCGAGAGTCCGCGCTGATGCCGGCCCACGACGACCTATGATCCCACCCCCACGATCCGTGAATCGAGGTTCTCATGTTCCATCGACGATCCATGCTGAAATGGATCTCAGGCGCGCTGGGTACGGCCAGTGCCGCGGTAGTCACATTGCCAGGTGGCCATTTCCTGGCTGAGGCGCTACGTGCACGCCGCAGCAAGGCCATCGTCCAGCGCGTGGCGCGATTGCGCGATCTTTCGCCGGGCCGACCGCTGCAAGTGGCCGTGGTTGGCAGTCGCCGCGATGCTTGGACACTGTATCCCGAGGAAGTCATCGGCCGTGTCTGGCTGGTCCGGCAACCCGACGAGGCCGACGAACGTATCGGCCCGCCACCATCTGTCGCCGCCTTCACCGCAGTCTGTCCGCACCTCGGCTGTACTTTGCAATTGGCGCAACCGGGAGGGCAATTCGTCTGTCCCTGCCACCGGGCGGAGTTCGCCCTCGACGGCGCGCCGTTAGCTGAGCCCGGCCGCAAAAGCCATGCCCCGCGCGGTATGGACGCACTCGATTGCAGGCTGGTGCGAGACTCGGACGACGACGACTGGTGGGTGGAAGTCACCTACGAAAAGTTCGAGCAAGGGCTGACCAATAAGGTAAGCAAAGCATAACCTCACGCGAAACAGACTGATGATCGGCCAATTCCTCAACTGGCTCGACGCGCGTACCGACTACCGGGCCTTGCTCTTACCGCTGCGCCGCCGTGTCCTGCCCAACGGTCCGAGCTGGTGGTTCACCAGCGCGAGTTGCCTGTTGTGGGTGTTCGTGATCCAATTGGTCACCGGCCTCTTGCTGATGACGACCTACAGCCCGTCAACCACCAGCGCCTGGGCCAGCGTTCACTACATCGAGCAATCGCCGTCGGGTGCATTCGTCCGCGGGTTGCACTACTTCGCCTCGAACGCCCTGATCGTGCTGTTCGTGGTCCATGTGGCGCGCGTTCTGCTTTCGGGCGCGTTTCGGCCGCCGCGCGAGCTGATCTGGATTACCGGCTTGCTGCTGATGCCGTTGGTCATCGCCTGGGCGGTGACGGGCAATCCACTTTCAGCCAGCCAGAAAGGGACGGCACAAATCGAAGTCGAGGCGAACATCTTGGGTTCGACTCCCGTCGTCGGACCGGCTTTGCGGCGATTGCTCTTGGGCGGAGATGAAGTCGGCCACCTGACGTTGACGCACCTCTACTTTCTGCATGTGGCGCTGTTGCCGCTGCTGGGGATTGTGCTGCTGGCGGTGCATTTGCAGCAGGTTTATCGACACGGGCTGGCCGCGACGCGTTGGGCCGAGAGCGGCCGTGCCCGGCCATATTGGCCCTACCAATCGGCGCGGAACGCGACGGTGCTGGCAGTCGTTGTGACCGTGCTCGTGACGCTGGCCTGGCGATTCGGGGCTCCGCTGGAGGCGCCGGCCGATCCAAACTTGACGATTCAGCCGCGGCCAGAATGGTACTTCCGCTGCCTGTTCGAGCTCCGCCGATATTTCACCGGCGATTGGGAATTCGTCGCCACGCTGGTTCTGCCGCTGGCGGTGTTGTCGTTCTTCGTTGCGATCCCGTTGTTCGACCGCGTCTGCTCGGCAAAGATGGGCGTCGTGGCGCGGGTGTTCGTGGTGGTGGCGAGCTTGGGTGCCTGGGGCTGGCTCACTTGGACCTCGTACGCACGCGACTGGCACGATCCCGATTACCTGGCGGGGCAAGACGAGGCCGCCGGTTGGACACGACGTGCCCGGCTGCTGGCTGATCGTGGCCAAATCCCACCCGACGGGGCCGCGGCCTTGCTCCGCGACGATGCACAAGTTCAGGGGCCGATCTTGTTCGCTCAGCACTGTGCGAGTTGCCATTCGCACGCCGACGCCGCAGGCAAGGGGATCGTAGCCGCAGAACCGTCGGCGCCCAACTTGTACGGGTTTGCCACGTTCGAATGGATTGCGGGCATGCTCGACCCGGCTGCAGTGGGTGGACCCAACTACTTCGGCCACACGAAGTTCGCCGACGGCGACATGGTATCGCACATACGGGGATTGTTCGCCGACGTCGGCGGAGATGAGGCCGACGAGCTGCGCGCCCAAGTGCGCCGTGTGGCCGCCACGTTGGCCGCCGAGGCGGCGCTGCCCGTGCGGCGCGAGGTCGACCGACGCGAAACCGAAGCAATCGCGGCCGGCGCGGCGCTCTTGACTGGGAAGTTGGGCTGTGCCGACTGCCACATGTTCCACGATCAGGGCGAGTTGGGCTCCGCTCCCGACCTGACCGGCTACGGTTCTCGCGACTGGCTGCTGGGCATGATCGCCAACCCGCGGGATGAGCGGTTCTACGGACCGGAGCACAACGATCGCATGCCCTCCTTCTCTCAGGGTGGGCATGCGCTGCTCAATTCGCGTGAACTGGGGTTGCTGGTCGATTGGCTCCGTTGCGACTGGCATGATACGGTCCCCTCGTCCGACACTGGGGCGTCGCCGTCCGTGGGCCGTTAATGTCGGGCGTGAGCAGCGATTCCCCGGTTTGCCTCCAGCTTTGAACTCGTCGCGGCCCAGAATGAGATCATCGGGACTTCGGAGCTCGCGAGTGGCGACTCAATCCGCGTGAAAAACGGCCGACCGATTGAGGAGATGTGGTCGCCGCGGAGGGCGGGGGCAACCGGAACAATTTGTCCACCCCCTTACCCCCCGGCATTTCCCTTTCCGTGCGGCTCTCACGCGGATCGCAGCCTTACATGGCGGCCGGTGCGAGAGAGTACCGGAATACGGCCGCCAAGGGCGCGCCGTTCGGCATATCGTCCCCGACGGAAGCAAATACATGCCCGCGGTGCAACAGCGTCTGCGAGGCAACCAGGTCAAGCAAATCGTCGCTACGGGGCTGGCGCTCGTGGTCGAGATGAACCTCGTTACGAGCGGGCTCCCAGCGTCCCCATTGATGGCGCCGCGCGTCAACGAACAGGGTCTCAACTTGTCCGGCCAGCGCGGCGGCAACGACCGTGGGCACGTGGTCGGAAGCCTGGTGGGTTCCGGCCAGCCGCTCGTACTGTTCGAATGCGGTTTGCCGTGCCTTGTCGAAACCGTCGCGGACGCAATCCCAGGCCGCGTCGTGCAGTTGATGCTCACTGGCCTGATCGGGGTTGCCGCTGATGTGCCGGGCTGCGAGATGGGGGTAGCTGTTGGCCTCGCGGTAAATCGGAAACAGGTAATCGACACCGGCGAAGACCAAAGGAGCCCGATCGGCGTGCAGCAGTGCGTGTAAGGAGCGATCGACCTCGCGAAAATAGAGCAGCAGGTCTTTCTTGGCCTTGTCCAGAAAGCTGCCGTCGCCATGGTAGTCGCCATGCTGGCCACCCCGCGCGCCCCCCGCCATGGCTGTGTGGAATTGCCGCATCGGCCCGGTTAGGTCGTAGTTGAGTGCCTCCGCCATATTCTTGGGCAAGCCCGCCACGTCAACCTCGCTGATCGACCAGCGGGTGCCGTGCAGTAGCCGCACCCGCTTCTCGCTAGCCGCCAGTATGAAGAACCGGCCGTTGGGAAACAACAACGGCAAGAGCGGTTTGAGATGGAACCGCTCCCCACTAACGGCCAGTTCGTCGAATGCCATGGGCAAACGGAAACGGCGCAGCTCGCCCGGCGAAATGAAGAGCGCCAGCCCTTCGCTCTGGTCCTTCCAGAACGGGTCGCTGGCGATCAGTTTCCTGGGATGGCGTACCAAGTCCCTGGCTTCGCGCGCGGACTGCCCACGTGCGATGAGCGACTCTTCGGCTTGGGCCAGCAGATTTTTCAGGCGGACCGGGCCTTGTTGTCCGTCCGTGCCGCGGAATACCGGCAGGTAAATCGAGACACAGGAACTTGCCTGCGTCGTGAGTAGTCGATCGAATTCAGCCCGGGTAAGGATGTCCATGACAGCCCTCCTTCCTTTATTTTAGCGTTTGCGCTCCCCTTACATGGCCTTTTCGGCCAACACCGGCGTAACAGCCTTGCTGACGTTGGAAAGCTCCTGGGCCAACAGCCCAATCATGTCGTCGAGCGTGACCATGCCGACGAGTTCGTTGTCGCGGTTGATGACCGGCAACCGCCGGATCTGGCGGCCTTGCATGTACTGGGTTGCGTTGAATACACCCTGGTCTTCCCAAATCGTGACGACGTCGCGCGTCATCACGTCGCTGACGGCGGTCGCCGAATTGGCATCGCCCAACGTGACGGCCAGGGCCACGTCGCGGTCGGTCAGAATGCCGACTACCTTCTGCTTATCCGTCACGACGACGGCGCCCACGTTTTCTTCTTTCATCTTCCTCATGGCGGTCACGATTGGGTCCGTGGGACGGACCGTCACCACCTCGCTACGGAACTGTTCGCCGAGGTTCATTGCTTTGAATCCTTTATTCTGGTTGTGAGATCCGCCGTCTCGTCGGGCGGCACCAGACTTAAAAGCATTTCGCGCGCCGTACGTTAGCAAATCGGGAGGGGCGGACTCTGCAGTCTGTCATTCGTTGCCGACAGCCCTCTTTTTGGCATTGGTGAGCTGCGAGGTTGCCACACCACCCGCCAGGGGTGTCATCACATGCGTGCGATACCGCGCACCCGTGCCATCCTGACACACTTCGGCAATGAAACGACGCGGCCCGCCGATTCCACCTGGGACCGCCGGGCCGTATTCGACCTGCCCCATTTCGGGCCATGCTGACCCGGGCAACGGGCACCTATACCCGTATATGCCTTGACTTCCCCCCGCTCACGCCTTGACTTCGATGTGCCGGGGTTTTGCGGCTTCAGTCTTCGGCACGAAGACCTTCAGCACGCCCGCTTTGTACTCCGCTTCGATCTTCTCCTCGTTCACCGTGCCTGGCAGCGGGATGACGCGACGGAACTCGCCGTAGGTCCTCTCGATACGATGGAAGGTTTTGCCCTTTTCCTCTTTCTCTTCCTTCTTCTCGCCGGTGACCCAGAGCTCACCGTTCTTGACCTCGACCTTGAATTCCTCCGGCTTCATGCCTGCCAGTTCCATTGTCACTTCAAAGCCCGCCTCCGTCTCGGCCAGGTTAAAGGTCGGGGTGAATCCGCCCCAAACCTGCCAACGCCCTTCGTCGGATCCCATGATCCTTTCCATCAAGTTCTCGAACTCGCGTTCGACGCGGGCGAACGGCCGAGGAAGTCGCTCGACACGCGGAACCAACGTGCCTAACATGTTACACCTCCTCTAGGATCTAGAACTCCTAGTTCTTTTGGGCTCGCCAAAGCGACTCTCGTCGCATGGGCAACCCATCCTTGCCCCTCCATCTTCTCTTACGCCTGACAAGTGAGATGGGGTCGCAATAATGCAATTATGTCGGTTTTGGAAATCGGATCTCGCCCAACCATTCTTCGAGCGCGAACCAAGCGCCATCGCCGGCCTCGTCGTACGCGGCCGAGGCCGAACGGTGCGGCTCGAAAAGCGAAATTTCATCCGCTCCCAGTGGCGGTGTACCGTAGCTGCTGGCGCGGCGGTACCCTGTGGACGAGTTGACATCGAGCGTCACGGAATTCACGCGGTGCGGCGCGGCAAGCGCGAAAGCGCGAAACAGCATCAGCGCCGGCACGACATGGTTGAACCAATCTTCGGGAGGTGACTCAACACCCGGCTTGCCGATCCGCGGGTAGCGGAATGTGTTCGCGCCCAAGTCCTCCCACCCCAATCGCTCGAAGAACGAGCGGACTCGCGCGGTTTCACTGGCTTCGGCCCCGGTGACATCGAATGACAAGACGACTGGCATGACGTGTTCTCCCAGAGTTTTCGCAACACCGCGGTCCAGCAATCAGGGTTGGCCCCACGCCGCCGCGAGCTCGGGCTTGGTTTCGCGCAGGATCTCGAAAATGGACTGGCGATCGGCGGCTGAGAGCCCTCGATCATCCAACGTCTGATCCTGGTTCGTCAAGATTTCTTTGAGACGCCGGTAGATGTAAACCTTCACGGGTTCGGGCAGTCGAGCAAAGGCCTCCGAATAGATCAGATAACTGCACGGGTACTTGAAGAGCCGCCGGGAGAGATCGAATTCTCGCAACGAGCGTCCAAGCCGATCGCGCGGGCCCAGGGCGGTGAATTGCCGGGCGAATCCGCTGGTGCCCTCGATCGACTCAGAAAGCGGTGCCTCTTCGACGAACAGCATGTATTTCAACAATTTCTCCGCGGCGCTTTCGAAGCGTCCCGACGTGCTCGGTGAAATAAAATCAGCGTCCCGGCCCAAGGCCTTGTTGAGTCCCGCTTCATAATGCAACGCCATCCGTGTGTGGTACCCAGCGGCGGTAATCAAGTTGTGCATCTTGGTTTGATGTTCGAGCACCATCAAAGCCACGATGTCGCTATGCCGGGTCAGGTAAGGCGACGTATCGACCAGATCGGCCAGGTCAGTGCGGTTGGCGCCACTGGCGGTGTCAAGATTCTCGGGACGCTGGCGGTCGGTGACCAGCACATTCCCCATGTGCGTCTGCTGGCCGTGCGTGCCGGTCACGTACCAGCCCCCCCAACGTTCTTTGAGCGGGCTTTCGTGGCTGGTGTTGAACGTGCCGGCGCTAAACGCAGGTTGGCCTGAAAAGTCGGGGTAGACCGAGCGAACCAGGTGGCCGGGCACGTCCTGGGTCTTCGACGAAGCGTGGCATTGCAGGCAATCATGCGTTTGCCGCGAAATCGTCGGCCTGGCGGCCGGCTGTTGCTGGATGGTGTAGAAAACTGCCCCCAGCGTGGGATCGGTCGTCGAGACTTCGACCACATCGCCCTGTTGCACATAACCAATGTAGGTCTCGTCGTTGAAGTAGACGGCCCTCGGCGCCCTGGGCGAGATCTTGGCTCGCTGGAAACTGGTCTTCGAGAATACAAGCACCTGCGACTCAAGAGGTATAGCAAGCTGATCGAGTAGCGACGGCAGCCAGCCATGGCGCTCGTCGAAGATTAGCTCCGCCTCACCCAGCTCGATTCGCCGCTGCAAACGAGCGACCGGATCGTCGGTGGGCGCCTTCAGGTAATCGATCGGTGGCTGTTCGAACGGCAACTCGGCGCGGACCTGTACGCAAAACAGGCCACCTACCGCCAAGGTCAGCCAGACGGCGAAGTGCCGCGACGTGAAGTCACGCGTAGTCAAACGATCAATATTCGCCTGCCGACGATCGATGCTCATACGTTTGGTCTCGATAAGACTGGGCATTCGCTCAGCCTATGAAAGTTTAGCTGGCAACCGGCTCGTGCTCTACAGGCTCGGATTGCTTCGATACGACCTTCTCCGGCCGTGGCACGGGCGACTCGAAACTGTCGGGCTTGACGATCAAAACAGATGCCTCCGCGGCATGCAGCACCTTTTCGGCGGTGTTGCCGATCAGCAGGCCGGGTAACCCGCCGCGTCCAACACTTCCCATCACGATCACATCGGCAGCGACACGGCGCGCGGTCGTGCGGATCACCTGCCAGGGGATTCCGGGCGCGAGGCTCAAGGTCGTCTTGCACGGCTGAGGCGAGAGTGCATCACTCAGTTGCTGCAACTGGTCGAGCGCGGCACGGCGCACCTTGCGACGATAGCGGGCGAACTCCGCCTTGGCATCCTCCGGCAGCACGGGTACACCGTACATGTCGGCGGTGTCGTAGACGTGGAGCAAATGCAAGGTCGCTCCGGTCGACGATGCTAACGAGGCCGCCAGGTCAAGCGTCTTGCGGCTCATGTCCGAGAAGTCGAGGGGCACGAGCACCGATCGCACCTGATTGTTTTCCCGCGGCCGCGCGATCCAAACCGGGCAAGGACACTTGCGGGCGAGCCTGGTGGCCGTGCTGCCGACCAACGCCCGCTTCACCGCCGTCTGTCCTCGTGTACCAGTGACCACCAGATCATAGCCGCCGAGTTGTACGGCATGGATGATTTCGACAAACGGTGCGCCCACCAGCACTTCCTGACGGATCCGTGCTCCCGCGGCCTCATAGGGTGCGATTACGCGTTGCAACTCCTCATGGGCACGTGTACGCAGGGCCTGCTGCTCTTCGGCCAACTGCTCCGACATCGGCCCCCAAGCAGGAGCGTAGGCCATGAGTTGCATCGTAGTGTAGATATCCTTGACGACGTGGGCGACGGTGACTTCGGCTTCGCCGTGGGCCAAGGCGACCGCTTGTTCGAGCGCAGCTTCGGCCGCCGGCGAAAAATCGGTGGGTACCAGAATCTTGCGGAATGTTCCGACGGACGTGTTCATGACGACCTCGCTTACTTCGTGTGCGGCAGCCCCATGCCCGACCTAAATGCAATCGGTGTGCCATCAGGGAGCGATGTGGGATCAAGGATTTCGGCGGATTTCTCCCGAAACCCAACATCCCTTCTTCATTCTGCATCATTCTCAAGTGTGCGGAATCGCGCTCGGCGAGCGAATTGGCACGCTTTCGCCTTGCTCGGTGGGTCGCACCGGCGCGCGAAACCATGAACGACGCGCTGCCGGCGAATCGCCGGACGAATCCCCTTACGAATCATGGGAACGTGGCACTCGAATTGCTTGTGTTGGCCTTTATACTCCTGTAATCCGAGTGGCTGAGAATTTACATGTCCGAGTTGCGATTCGACGTGACCACCGCCGATTGGGTCGCGTTTGCGCCGTCGAGGGCGCTGCGCCCGCATCATGAGGCGTTCCGTGCCGTGCCGACGGACGGCAACTTGAGCACGGCGCATTGCCCTTTTTGTCCGGGGAATGAAGCCTTCACGCCTCCCGATATCTATGTCGCCCAGGGAGCGAACGGCGGCTGGCGCGTACGCGTCGTGCCGAACAAGTTTCCCGCGTTGCGAATCGAAGAAGACACTCGCCGTATCGAGGATGGCCCGGCTTTTCATCGCATGGGCGGCTGCGGCGCGCATGAGGTGATCGTGGAATCGCCCGAACACACGGTGTTTTTGGCGCAACAACCGGTCGATCAGATCGAGTTGGTCCTGCGGACCGTGCAACGGCGGCACCAGGATCTGATGGGCGACCGCCGCTTTCAGGCGATCATCGCCTTCAAGAACCACGGTCCGGCGGCCGGTACGTCGCTTGAGCACCCGCACTGGCAACTGATTGCCACACCCATCGTGCCGCGGATGTTGCGGCAGAAGCACCAGGTGGCGGAGGAGTATTTCGACCGCAGCGGCGGTTGCCTCTATTGCGTGATTTTGGACGAAGAGCTACGCTCAGGCACGAGGGTTTTGGCCGCGAACGACGGCTACGTGGCGCTGCTCCCCTACGCCTCGCACGTGCCGTTCGAGACCTGGATCATGCCAAAGCGGCACCGGGCTTCGTTCGCGGTGGTCGAGCCGACGGAACTTCGCCCCCTCGCGGAATTGTTGCGGCTCGTGTTGCTGAAGCTCTACACGGCCTTGGACAACCCGGCATTCAACCTGACAATCGACACCGTCTCGCGCGGCGACGAGGACAAGGAGTACTTCCTCTGGCACATCCGCATCTTGCCGCGGCTGACCACTCCGGCTGGTTTCGAGCTGGGGAGTGGAATGTCGATCAATACGGTACTGCCGGAAGACGCCAGGGCCTTCTTGAGCGAAGTGGCCACGACCGAAAACCACGCCGTGGGGCGGACCGAGCCAGCCAAGGTGCCGGTCCCAGCATGAATTTCCGGCTGTGGATCGGCCGGCAGAAACCTTGAGGTACAACCCATGAATGACGAAACCCGTCAGGCTTACGTCGCCGCGTTTGGAGCCGAACATCACGAGCTGCGGCACCTGGTTCGCGCGCTGCACGAGGCTTTGCGCGAAGAACGCCCCTGGAGCCATGAGGCGGCGAAGGAAGCAGCCGAGCACCTGGCTGCCTTGCACACGCACCTGGAGCACCATTTCGCACAGGAAGAAGAAGGCGGATACCTTGAAGAAGCATTGAACCTGGCACCGCGTTTTGGCGCTGAGGCGGCCGAGTTGCTGCGCCAGCACCCACAGATGCTCGAAAAGTCGCGCCAGGTGCGCACGACCGCCGATCGCGCGGCCAACGAGCCGGCCGCCTGGCCGCAGTTGAAGCACGAGTTACTGGAACTGATCAAAGGCCTGATGGCCCACGAGGGAGCGGAGAACAAGATCGTCCAGCAGGCATTCAACACGGGTTTCGAGGAGCTCGACGACTGACCTGGCGCACATAAGAGGTGCCGTGGTCTTCCGAGGGTAATGATCGCAAGTTGCGCCGTCAGGCTGGAAAGCCTAACCTACGTACGTTCCGGCGGACGAAGGACCTTCTCGAGCGCCAGTACTCCCTCGGCGGCATCGATCAGCTTCTGATTCTTCTCCGAAGCTAACTCTTGCAGGCGGCGGAAGGCGCCCCGTTCATCGAGCCCTGGGACGACTTTCATCAGGACCCCCTTGGCTTGCTCGATCACACGGCGGTCGGCCAGCGTCTGCCGCAAGTCGGCCGTCTCCTGCCGAAGTATTTGCAACTCGGCAAAGCGTCGCACGGCCACGGCGATCGCCGGTTGCAAGGAGGCCTGGCCAATCGGTTTGACGAGGTAGGCCATCACATGGTCGGCCTCCGCTCGCCTGAGCAACTCTGGATCGTGATAGGCTGAAACCAGAATGATCGGCAAGGGGCGTTCGCGGCAAATCACCGTCGAGGCCTCGATGCCGTCCATTTCGGGCATTTTTACGTCGGTAATCACCAGGTCGGGCTCGAGCGTACGGCAGTGCTCGACCAGTTCACGCCCGTTTTCGGCCACCGACACCACCTGATGCCCCAGTGTCGGTAGTATCCGTTCGAACCAATCGCGCATGTCGGCTTCATCATCGGCGACAGCAATCCGCAGCGACTCGTTCATGCGATTCCCCGTGGCAAAGTGACCACGACCTCCGCCCCGCGATCATGGCTATTTCCTAGTTCGATCGTCCCGTCGTGGGACTGGACGATCCTTCGAGCAATTGCCATGCCAAGCCCGGTCCCTTTCGTCTTGGTGGTGTAGAAAGGTTCGAAGATCCGTTCACGCTGTTCCGGCCCCAAACCCGGCCCGTTGTCGCGGAACGAAACGGCAATCGCCGGCTTCTGATCGAGCAGAGCGTCCGTGGCACAGACGACGATTTCGCCCGGATTAGGGACAACGCAAAGCGCGTTTTCCAGGATGTTGCGGAACACCTGGCCAATGGCAAAGCGGTCGATATCGCACACCAGGTCCTGGGTCTCGGTCTGCTCACGGAATCGTACCTCTTGGGTCGGCCGCACCTGGGCGATTTCCGACCAGGTTTCACGCCACAGCTGAGCCAAATCGCACGGTTCTCGGTGGAGATTGATCGGCGCGGCATAGCTCCGGACTTCCTCGTACAGCCGCTGCAAATGGTCCTGCGCCTTTCCGATGCGGGCCACCATTTCGAGCGCCTGCGGACGGTCCTGCACGTCCAGCGCCAGCATCTCAAGGCAGGCCTTGCTGCGCTGCAGGGCGTTGCGGCTTTCGTGCGTCAGGCCGGTCATCATTTGGCCGATCGCGGCCAGCCGTTCGGCCTGCAGCGCCTTTTGTTGGGCCTCGACAAGATCGGTGACGTCTTGTCCCACGGCCAGCACGCCCGTCACGCGACCGCCGGCATCTTTGAGCGTCTTGCTCGACCACTTGATCAGCCGCTGCCGCCCGTCGCGCGTGACGATGGGGTTGGTCGTGCCCCCGGTGTCGAAGTCGGCGAGCACCTTGTCGAACACTTTGTGGATACGGTCGCGGTCGTGTTGGGGAAGAAACGTCGTGAACCAGTCGTGCCCCTCGACCTCGGTCAGACGGTAGCCTGATAACTGTTCCATGTATGGGTTGTAACGGACGATGCGTCCCACGGGATCGAGCACCAACACGATGGCCTGGGCTTGCGCCACCAGGTTCCGGATGAATTCCTGCTCTTTCCGCAACGCGTCGGCCAGGCGGCGCTGCTCGACAATCCGCGCCAGGCTGATGCGCAGCGCGTCGGGGTTGATCGGCTTGAGAATGTAGTCGGCCGCGCCGTAGCGCAAGGCGGCGATCGCTCCTTCCAAATCGGCGTAGCCGGTGGCCACGATCACCGACGCGTTGGGCGCCAGGCTCTTGAGCTGTGGAAGGACTTCCTCGGCACTGCCGTCGGGCAAGCGGCGGTCGAGGATCACCAGGGCGATATTCGACCAGTCGCGTCGGGCAAAGACTTCGGCGACCGAACCCGCCGTCTCCACGCGCCAGTCGTCGAGCTCGAGAATGTCGCGGAGGTTGGCCTGCGTGTCCTCGTCGTCTTCGACAATCAACACCCGCATGGCGGAGACGTCTTGCATAGGGAGGCGTCAGGGGTTGGGCGGCAAGCGCTGGTGATTGACTTTCGTGATCCTAACGCCGATCGCTGATCGCCATTCAATGCGACAACCGTTGCAAGGTTTCCAGCAACTTTTGCACGTCGAACGGCTTAAAGCAGGCCGCGTCGGCGCCTTCGGCCAGCGTCTGCTGGACAAGTTTTTCGGTCTCGCTGCGCATGCCGGTAATCAAAACCGTCCTGGCCTGCGGATTCGCTTCGCGGACCATGCGGAATACTTGTTTCCCATCGCCTTCAGGAAGTTTCATGTCGATCAGCACGACCTGAAACGTCGTCCGTTGCAACTGTTCTTGCGCCTGGGCCGAATCGTGGGCCACGCAGACCCGGTAGCCTCGCTCGCGAAACAGGTCCCAGAGCGAATCGCACAAATCCTTGTCGTCGTCGACCACCATCACGAGCGGTTGTTCGACCGCTTCATCCACCAGCTTCATGAGCCGGGGAAAGTCGACCGGTTTGGGGAGAATCCGCCAGGCGCCGGCCGACAAGGCCTCTTGCGCCGTATGGCTGCTGGCGTAGGCCGTGACCACGATTGCCACCGTTCCCGCCCGCAATTCCTTGATCCGCCGGTAGAGTTCGAGCCCGTCCATGCCGGGCATTTTCAGGTCCAAAAGCGCCACGTCGTAGGCGGTTTTCTGGACCAGCTCCAGTGCGCTGGGTCCATCGTAAGCCACGTCGACCTGGTAGCCCAGCTCGCTGAGGATGTCGGACAGGTTGGCGCAGGTATCGACTTCGTCGTCGACGACGAGAATTCGTGGGGACGGGTTGGTTATTTCGCTCATTGGAATTACTTCGCGGACGGCAAGCGGACGGTAAAACGGCTTCCCTTGCCCGGTTCGCTAGCCACTTGCAGCCTACCCCCGTGTTTATCGAGAATCGAACGGGTGATTGCAAGTCCGAGGCCTATGCCGCGGGCTTTGGTCGAATAGAGCGGCTCCATGATCCGCTCCAGGTCTTCCCGCCGGATTCCCACACCGCTGTCGGCCACGGTAATCTCGACGTCAGCCCTCTGCGACCGACCCGAAATCGCCAACGCCCCCCCCTGCGGCATCGCATCGCGGGCGTTGCGCACCAGGTTGCTGAACACGATCTTCAACTGCCGAGCGTCGCCGAGTACGGCCGGCAGCGAGGTTGGGAAATCGAACGTCACCTGGATGCCGCCGGGCAAACCGGTCAGTTCGACCACCTCGCGCAGGGACGCCTCGACCGGAATCGGCGACATCTCTGGCACGGGCAACCTGGCGAAATCGGACAAGGCCGTGATCACGCTGTCGGCCAGGCCCACCTGCCGCTCGATCCGATCGAGGTGCTGCCGCGTCTTTTCGGGGTTGGGCTGCTTGGCGTTCATCAGGTAGTAGACCGAGGTCTTCACCACGTTGAGCGGGTTGCGCAGCTCGTGGGCCACGCCGCCGGCCACCTGGCCGATGGCCGCCAACCGGTCGCTCCGTTGTTGCCGCAGGCTGAACTCGGTCTGGTAGGCATCTTCGATGATCGCCAGGTCCAGGTCCAAGAGCATGTTCAGTGAAACACGGGTGGCCAGCAGGTCTTTCGGCTCGCGCTGCCAGCGCCGCTCCAGGGCCGCCAGCAAACCACGGCGCAGGCGCGACAAGGCGGCGTTGGTGTATACCTGGCTCAAGCCGATCTCGACGTGTCGTAACCCCACGCGAAAGCGGCGACCCACGTATTCGCGGTCGTATCGCCCCGCCACCAGGTCGCGGAGCCAGGCACGCAACGTCTCCTTGAGCCGGGCCACCTGGTCGGCGCCGCCGGTAATCACTTTGCGGGCCTCTGGATGTTGGTCGATTTCCTCGTAGAAGTCGTCGATCAAAGGAGCGATGTCCGGCTCGACCAGCTCGGCAATCGCCCGCACGCGCTCGGCATCGTCGTCGGTCCAGCCCACGTAGGACTGCAATTCCTGGTAGAGCTGAAAGATTTTTTGATAGGGCATGGGTGAATCAAGCGGGGAGGAGAACGAAAAAACCCGCCGACCGGTTTGTGAGACGGTCGAGCGGGCAGTCGGTTGTAGTGCCTGAGGGCGACCCATCGCGAGTCGTCCTCTCGATGGCCGTATCATACCGGGCCACGGCAGCGGCGCGAAGAGTGGTATACTTCACGCGGATCAGTCACAAGTCCTGGCGACGCCGATTCATGAAGGTGAGAGGCATGAAAACCCGACTTCTTCACACCGTGCTTCTTCACACCGTGGCATTCGTATCGTCGCTTCTGATCACAGCCGGTGCGGCCCAAGCCCAGTATTACGAATACTCGTCGACGGCCGCCGAGAGCTTGGCGCGCCGCGCGTGAACGTGTTGATTGAGCGTTTTACGAACCGTGATCGTGACCAACAAAGCCGCTGTGTGGCCAACGAGTCGCCGACCTTGGCGTCGAGAAGCCACTGCGTTACTGAGGCGGTGTCATCCATCGCCGATCATTTCCGGTGGCTTTCTCATTCTGGGAACATTCCTGCGCGGGCGTCGCGCGTCAAGTGGTTCGCAGTATGGAAACCGAGCCGGGTTTTCCAACATACCGCAGTCGGCGAAGGCGCGAAATCCGAAGAACCGTGGTTAGTTCTTTACATAACTGCCGGGCGGCTTGATCTCATCGGGCTTGGACTTGGCGCGCTTCACAAACTCGTCGATGCAAGGCGGGCAGCAGAATTGGTATTCCTCCCCGCCGACGGTCCAGGTGCAGGCGGCGTTCGCTTTGGTGCCCGTGATCGGGCAAACGCGGTCGCCCTGTTTGGGGTCGGGGTCGTGCGCGGAGTGGAACCCTTCGTACTTCTGCGACGGCGTCAGCCCTCCGTTGGCCGCGATGTCGGCCTGCGTGTATTTGCCGCCGGGCTCGAGGTAGAGTGCGCGCTCGGCGTCGTCGGTCACCTTGGCGGGCATGGGCGGGCCGTGTTCATCGGCTTCGCTGGTAAAGCTGAAGCGATATCGCTTTCCGGCGATTTCAATTTGGGGCACCACGACGACCAGTTGTTTACCGACGAGCTCGGGAGGAATCTTGCCGATGAACAACGACGTTTGTCGCGACGGATCGCCGGGCTGCGGCTCGGCGACCAGCATGGCCCGGATCGCAGCGGCGCGCCCCGCGGAGCGGATGTAGGACATGACTTCCTGCACCGGGACGGTCATCACCTCGGTCTGGTCGTGGTTGAGCATGAACAACTTGAACGTGCCGCCCGGCTCGAACAGAACTTCGGCGTGGTAATGGTCGGCACCCATCGCGACGATGATGCCGCCATGGCTCCCCGGCTCGTGGTGGTGCTTGTCTAGTTTCGATTCGCAACCGAGCGCGGCCGTTAGCAGGCACAAATAGATCGCCTTGCAAATCGCCCGAACGCGCATGAAATGGAATCCCTGGTCGGAAAGCGGCGAACCCGTAACCGGAATCAGAAATCTCCCAGCGCTTGGCCGTCGGCACGCTGTGCCAACCTCTGGTACGTGCCCAGGCCGTCCAGCGCGCCCGGTGCGCTGAACTGAATTGTATCGCTAATGAAACGCACCGAACCATCGGCCATGACGAACATGGCGCCGCCCGGATGGTTGCTGCTGAAGCCGGCCGCTCCCTGCGGATCGCAGCTCAACGGGTAACTGTTCGGTTGCGCGTTCAGCGGATAGTAGGCGGTGCCCATGTTCATTGAGACGCCGATCGTGTCGCAATGGTCAAACCAATCGACGCCAGCCCAGACGCCGCCGTAGTTAGTCCAGTTTCGCTCGCCTACCGCAAACGTACAGTTCAACCCGTCGCGAATGTCCCTGAATTTCACGTTGGCGCCGCTGCCGAACAGGCCGTTGCCCGCGAATTCATCGGCCGAAAACCAGGTGTCGTTCGGGTTCCAATAGTCGCCGAACGAGCCGATGTAGGCCGACGAGCCACACTCGACGATCGGCGCGTCAATGGGTCGCATCCCCTGCGGGCACCCCATCGTCGAGGGCCCGAGGACGATCCCGGCCGGCAACACCATCGCAAGCGAAACGCTGGAGCTGGAATGAATCGGCCTCGGACCGATGTCGGCCTTAACGACATTGGTGCCCAGCATGAAGCCCGTAAACGCGCGGTAGTCGTGCGCCTGGTCGTGCGGGTCGTCCGATGGGCAAATGAAGACCGGAAATTGCAGTCGGATGTACGGCTGGTAATCGGCGCTCGCCACAACGTCCGACAGCATCTGCTGGGTGATCCCCATGTCGTCATAGACTGTCTTTTGATCGAGTTCCGGTAAGAGCTTCGCGGCCCAGCCCCAACCCTGGCCAACCCAGGGGTCGCGGTAGTCGGTCATGCAACCTTCCGGAAGCGATTGCCAAACGTCGTGGTACGTGTGCAGCGCGATGCCGATCTGCTTGAGATTGTTCAAGCATTGCGCCCTTCGGGCGGCCTCGCGCGAGGCTTGCACCGCGGGCAGGACTAGCGCCGCCAAGATGCCGATGATGGCCACCACCACAAGCAATTCGCCAAGGGTGAAACCCCTGCGGAGACCAGATGAAGTTGGCAAGAAGCACCCCCGAAGCACCCTAAGTAATCAGTCCGAACGCGTCGCGGTGGTTACTCTACAGAGTATCCTGCCAGTCGTTTTCCGACAATCAGAAACCGGCATTCCACCCATTAGGGTGTAGTCCCCCAATTTTGGCGCAGATTTCCCGGGGATTGGTGGCGGTCGACCGAAGCTTCGTTACATCTGCCAGCATATCCGATGCGAGGAATCTGCTTGACAGCGCTATCGCGCACAACTACAATCCTGTTGCTTCTGCATATTGATTGCATGAACAATCTAGCTATAGCGATGGGCAAACCAGCAACATCGGCGGTCCGGCGGCTTACGGCGAGCTTCTTGCTTGCCGTATATGGTTTCGTCGCGCTGGTCGGGTATGGCCTCCACTCGGACGCGCCGTGGGGCGAGGCGTCGCACGCGCATCAATCAAACGCAAGTCATCAGCGCGACCACCGTCTCGCCGGATGGCACACGCCAGCCGCGCACGATCATGACCATGATCAATGCGCCGTTTGCCAATTCCATTCCCAGGGGCAACTGCCGCTTTCCGGCGCAGGCTCCTTAACGTCTCATCAGGCCTGCCAGCGCATCGAGCGCGAGCCGCGACGCCTTCCGCTCACTCAGGCCCATCGGCCATATAGCCCGCGCGGACCGCCGCATCATTCGGCCTGATTTTTCCGCCACGAGCCGCAACCGAGCGTCAATTCGGTAGCCTCGCGCCGCCGTGTGCGCATTGAGCGCGCTCGTTACGCAGTCGTTGGGCATGCGCATCGCTTCGGTGTTCTGGTTGCGCTTGCCGCTTGGCTGCGCACACGCTGGAGCTACGAGATTCCCCCCGCTCGCGCGTCGCGTTGGGTGGCTTGGTTGGTCAGACCGCTCTGCGCGGCTGCGGCGGGGACCATTTTAGCTCTAAGTTTAGCGTTAGTCCTCGTTTCTTGTGCTCCTCATTCGCCTTTCCAGACATTCGTTACTTTTATAGGACCTTTTTTATGTCACTCAAGCGTCGTGCATTTACGTTGATTGAACTGCTGGTCGTGATCGCGATCATCGGTTTGCTCGTTGCCATGCTCCTCCCCGCCGTCCAAGCGGCTCGTGAGTCCGCGGCCCGGACCCAGTGTACCAACAACCTCAAGCAGATCGGGATTGGGCTGCACGCGTATCACGACGCGAAGAGGGTCTTCCCACCCGGCTACGTCGACCTCAACACGAACCCGAACGTCACCCCGGACGGCGACCTTGGGCCAGGCTGGGGCTGGGCGTCCATGCTGCTGCCGTTTATCGAACAGGGCAACGTGTTCAACCAGATCAACTTTAGCCAGCCGGTGGGGTCCGGGGTCAACGCCCTTGTGTCACAACTGAACCTCCCCGTCTTTCAGTGCCCGTCGGACGGCAACCAGGAACCCATTCCGATTTACGACGGCATTTTCGCCTCCTCGGTGGTCATCGCCACGGTGGCACACGGCAACTATGTCGGGTGCGACGGCTGGATCGAGTGCTTCCAAGGGGCGACCGGCCTCATCGTGCCGGGGCCCTGGGCCGACGGCATCGCCAACGGCGTTTACGGCCCCGGCGCCAGGGGAGTGTTCTGGCGCAACAGTCATACGCGAATTGGCGACGTGAAGGATGGGACGAGCAATACCGTCTTGGCTGGCGAACGATCCAGCGACCACTCCCCCAGCACCTGGACCGGGGCGGTGCCGGGCGGCCGCTGTCCCGCCTGGATGGCCGGCAATGCCCCAAACGCGCCGCCGCCCGGCCCTGCCTATGACAACGCCGACTTCGGCGAGTGCCTGGTGCTGGCCCACTGCAACGCCACGCATTTGCCGAACGTCGACATCCCAATCTACGACCCGGACACCTTTTACAGCTTCCATCCCAGCGGAGTGAATTTCCTGCGCTGCGACGGGTCTGTGGTGTTTATCCACAACGAGGTGAACGGGTACGTTTACCAGGCCATGGCCACCATCGACGGCCACGAGGCCATGGGTCAACCTGACTGAACACGCCATTTCATTACAGGAGCTCAAATATGCACCAGAGAATACAATACGTTTATCTGCTCTGTGTCCCGCTGCTGTGCCTGCTGGCGTCGTACGGCTGTGGCAAGCGCGAGAAATCGACACTGGAGCTGATTGCCGACTTGAAGTCGCCGGAGGAGAAGGACCGCGTTATCGCGGTTCGCCTGTTGCCCGCGCACAAGGGGGACGCCGCCCAGATCGTACCGGCAATGGTCGAGGCACTCAAAGACAAGACAAACGACAACGACATTCGCTGGAGCGCGGCCATCGGGCTGGGCTACTTCGGGGACAGCGCGAAAGAAGCAATACCCGCGCTCCAGGCCGCGCTGACGGAGCCCGACGCGCGGGTGCGTGAAGGCGCCGGGGTTGCCCTATCGCGGATCGACCCAACGCGGTTCAGCTCCCCGTCGAAGCAGCCACGCTCGACACAATAGCTTGCGACGCACGCGACACCCAAAGACGCGCCGGCGAAGTTGCCCATGCAGCAAAAGCATTATGCAAACGCTAGCGTCTCAGGGTGTTAGCGGCAGGTTGGCGGACTGCTTGTGCTGGTTGATGTAGAGCCCGTCAACATCGAGCACCCTTGCGCCTTCACGGGAAGCGACGGCGCAGGATTATCGTGACTTGGATTTCAACATGGGAGCCAGGTCAAAAGCCGAAATCCGGTTTTCCGTCACTTCCGCGACGATCAGCAATTGCCGTGACGCGACGAATTCAATGCCCCCAATTCCCTTGGAAAGCCGCAGCAACTCGCGAGGTTCTTTTGTCTCGGTGAAGTACAACACGCGCCCCGTGGCGAAGTCGGTCGCGAGCCATCCCTTCGCGCCGTCCGATGTCAGACCGTAAAGGTTGCCGACCGACTTCGAAATGGCCCGCGGCTTTCGCTTTTCGATGGCAATGAACCTTCCAGGCACCTTGGTCGTGTAATCATCGGTCAACCCCCATGCGGCGACGATCAGTCGCTCTGCCGCGACGACAAGACCGGAGGGCGATTCGAGCGCATCACCGGCGGCGTACAACGTGAATCGTTTGTCACGGTACTGGAAAATCTTACTGGACAGCATGTCGGCGACATACACGCTGCCTTGGGCGTCGATCGCGGTTCCGACCAGGAATTTCGCATCCGGCACATCAAGGCTCTCCTCGATCTCGGCCGTACGCAAATCGATCCGATGCAGCCGGTCGATATCGCTGACCCAAAGCGTCGTGCCCTGGCGGGCGATCCCCTTGGGGGCGTCGAGCCCGGAGATCCACTCGACGTCGAGCATGGTTCCATCCAGACCGAGGCGCGATACGACGCCAACCCCGTCTTTCTCGTCTCCGACGCCGCTGATCTGCGTCACGAAGAGCGACTTGGAATCGGGGTCGTAAAGCGGGTGCGACGGCGCGCCGATGCCCTCGGTGATCGTCCAGACCGGTTCGGCCGCGTCGATGGCGGCGGCCAGCGCGGCTAGCACCGCAATTACCCATACCCAGCGATTAAGACGTGCCGGCCAGCTCCTTCGCCACGATCGATGCACCGTCCGAGTGCAATTCATCGCATCTCCCGATGAAATTCCTGGGCGCTATTTGCTTGACGCCTTGTCGAAGCGTTCGGCAACGGTTTCCCAGTTGACGACGCTCCACCAGGCGGCGACGTAATCGGCACGGCGGTTCTGGTACTTCAGGTAATAAGCGTGCTCCCAGACGTCGAGCCCCAGCAGAGGCTGCTGGGCGAACATCAGCGGGCTCTCCTGGTTCAGCGTGTCGCGGATGATGAGTTTTTGCCTTTCATCGAGCGCGAGCCACGCCCAGCCGCTGCCGAATCGTCCCAGGGCCGTCTTGGTGAATTGCTCGCGGAACCCGTCAAAAGTCTTAAATGAGCGCGCGATCAATTCAGAAAGCGCTTTCTCCGGGCGATTGTCGGCGCGCGGCGCCCGAAGCGATTCCCAGAACATCGTGTGGTTCAAATGGCCGCCGCCGTGGTTTACCAGCGCCGGAGTGCTTTTTCCCGGCACCAGGCCGCGGACCAGCTCGGCGATCGGCAGCGATTGCAGGTCCGGCTGGCCAGCCAAGGCCTTGTTCAAAATGTCGATGTAGGCCTGATGGTGCTTCTCGTAGTGCAATTGCATCGTGGCCGCGTCGATCGCCGGTTCGAGCGCGTCGAAGGCATACGGGAGCTTGGGTAGTTCGTACTGCGCCGCCTCAGCCGCCTGCAAGCGAGTGATCCGCGGTGCGATACCTGCGAATGCCGCTGCGGTGCATGCCGTCCGCAACATCTCACGCCGAGTGATGGGCAAGTTCATGGTTGTTCCTTCGGATGGCGACGAGGTGCATCGTTCAAGGCGAAAACACGAAGGAATGGGCTGCCCGCGCGCGGCGCGCGGGCAGCCCGAAACGCAATCACACCGATCGAATCATTACTTCTTGTGCGCTTTGTGGCACTCGGCGCAATTGGCGGCCTTCTCCAACTTGGGGATGGCCCCTTCCTTACCGTCGACGACTTCCTGCGCCGCGGCGACGATGGCCTTGGTCTTCTCGTCCCAATCCTTCTTTTCGCCCTTGGGGGGCGAATTCTTGGGGAGCGACTGGTACAGCTCGAGCAGCTTCGCCTTGTCCTCCTTCGAGGCGGTGCCGCCGACCACCTTCTTCAACAGGCCGTCCTTGTGTGCTTCCTTCATCACTTCCTTCGTCGTGTACTTGGGCTTCTCGTCTTCGGCGGCCGCAAGCGCGCCCAGCGAGACCCCCACCGCCAACACGGCCAATCCTCCCGCAATCAGTCTCCAACGCATCTCGATGTCTCCCTCAAGGTGAAACGTGGTTACTTCCGCACGTCGAACGCCGGCGTGGGATTCGGTTCAATCGCCCCTTCATCGTCTCGAATCGTCTCTTCCAGGCCCCTTTGATAGTGGCTCGCAAGCGCCTTGAATTCCAACGCTGACCAATCACGCGCGCCTTCCGCCTTGCCGACCACCCACCCGGATATGTCCACGAGAAACGCGGTCGGCATCAGTTGCACGTCATAGCGCACACAGGCGGTACCCGTCGGATCGATGTACACCGGAAGCCCTCGGACGTGCCTCCGTGCCACGCTGGCTACCTTCGACGCGTCCGTTTCGTCGGCGCAAAGGCAGAGCACTTCCACCTCACAGGCACTTAAATCAACGGAAAGGCGCTCAAACGCGGGCAACTCCAACTGGCAGACTTCACACGACGTCCCCCAGAAATTAAGCAGCACCAGCTTCCCCCGCAGGCGGGCCAGCGACGCTGGGTTGCCTTCGGTATCGCGGAAATCCAGGAGGGGCGCTTCGAAAGGCGAATCCAGTGGAACGAAACCGGTTTGCCGGATAAGAGTTCGGATCCGCGGTGAAAGCTCGGTTGTTGCGCCCCGTTTTGGGATGAGCTTCGATACGAAGGCAACGAGCGCATCGATGTCGGAAGGCGAGATCGCCTGCCCTGAAGGCATCGCAGTGCCGGGAACCCCCTCGACTATCACCTTGCGGATCGCCGCCGGGCTGGTCCCGAACTTTAGCAGTCCCGACTGGAAGTCACGCGGTAGTGGCTTTAGTTCGGGGGCAGAGGGGCCATCACCGCGCCCCTGTTCGCCGTGGCAGCGGGCACAGGAGACCTGGTAGACGAGCCGGCCGCGGTCAACCAGCCCGGCCGCTGCTCCATCGCTCGGCACATCGACGACGTCCGCATTGAATGTCACGTTGGTCGAGCGGCTGGTCCTGGTGCGCACGAGCAAACCTACCACGGCCGACAGGGCCAGCACGATCATGCCCAAACCCGCGACAACGAGCCATTGGCGCACGCTGAGTTTCGCGCCTGCGCCATTCGCTTTTGCGGCAGGTGATGGCTGCGATTGGGTGCGGAGCGTTTCCATCGATGCTTTGCCGAGGCAAACTCTATTGGGGCATCGGAACACGGGCGAATCCTACGCTCTTGCCCGACTCCGTGATCTCGTTCCACACGACGTAGGCCGTGCCCTTCGGTCCGACCGCCAACGCGGGGTTCATCTGGAAGGCGCCCGGACGCGGATCGAGCGCCTCGCTGGGGCCGAAGTCGTGGCCGTCGTCGGCGCACCGCGCCAGCATGACGACGCGGCCGCTGCCGGAAAGTTTTGAGTGCGAATGGCCTTCGTTGGACGACCGTTCGGGCACCGGTTCGTCAGACGGGCTGGCATCCCAGACCGCGATTAGCATGCCGTTCGCGGCGGCGATTTTTGGGTGCCCCTGTTCGCCTGGTGACTGCGGTTGAATCTCATGGGAAACGAAATTCAGCGCCTCGACGTCCGAGGTGGCATGGTAAATTCTTCGTTTGTCGGTATGAGCGTCCATCCACACCACGTGCAGCTTGCCGTCCGACAGGGCGAGAGAAGGACCGTCGTGCGGACAGCCCTTAAATCGCCAGCGCTCCGCGCTCACGGCCACCGGAGGCTCAAAACCGCCGGGAGATTCGCCCCGATTACGGGTCACGCAAATGTCACGGTAATCCTCGTCGTTGTTGCGGAAGGCCACGAACGTGCTGCCGTCGAGAGCTCGGAGCACATCGGTGTCACAACACGGACAGACTCCACCATCGGGCGGGCCAGAATATGCAAGTTGCTCCAGCGCCCCTTGCGCATTGCCTAGGGGACGGCAAAGCCCGCAAAAGGGTTGCTGGACCTGATTGCGATGGTCGAGCCAAGTGCAGGCCACGACGCCGTCGGCCCCCGCCCGCAACGCCGTGAACGCGGGCCTGTCGGCCTCGTCAGCACTTGCCGCGACGGGCTCGGAAAACGTCGCGCCCCCGTCGCTCGTGGCGGTGACGTAGTAGCGCACGAGCGGGCCGCCGGCGACCGCCTCGGTCCAGGCGAGATACAGACAGTCGCCGTGCGCCGCCAGGCGCGGCACGACATTGGTCGAACGCACCGTCTCCTTGCCCCCCATCCTCGACGCGTACTCATACGTCGCGACCTTGCGCCAAGGGAACGGCTTTTCGAAGTTCACGCCGCCATCGCCCGACCGAGCCAGCCAAATGGTGCGCTCGTATTCGCCCGTCTGCGACGCCCAGGCAATCAGTACGCGGTCCTGGTCGTCGGCCGCGACCGCGGGGGTCTCGCGGTCGAGCTTCACGTCGGCGGTCGACAATGGGAAACGGTGCCTGTCGCGACGAATATCGTTTGGAGGCCTTGAGATGTTTGGCACTGAATACGCAGGCGCTTCGCTCGTGCTTGAATAAACGAGCCAGCCGAGCGCGAACCCACCGAAGCTTGCCACGACGAGCACCATCGCCATGAGACGGACCATCGCATTCCTCCAGAGTAAACTGGTTCTCGATCGTGATTAGTATTCGCCGACGGCTTCTTTGCCGGCGCGTGTCGCCAGGGCCTTCCAGGTGAACGCCGAGATCGTTTCAGACACGAACCGCACGCTGCCATCGGCGTTCGTCATGTTGATGCCGCTGGGGTGCCAGCTCCGCGCGCCCTTCAATCCGTAATTATTTGCGCTGTTCAGGCAGTCGAAACTCTTCGAATTCGGCAGCAGGTAATGGTTGTAGGCGGTCGAGAGGTAACCACCGTTGATCCAGCGGTCGCCGCGCTGGCCGGTGTACGTGGTCGTTGCGGCACAGGTGGCGGGGTCCATGGCGCTGCCGTTGATATCAATCGCCAACAGCATGGGGTCGAGGCTGGCCGGGGTGGGAGAAAGGGCCGCCAGTCCGTTGCCGTAAGTCGATTCACTGAACGCCGCCGTGCTTGTCAGGCCATCGCGGACGTCGCGCATGCCGATCGGGTGGCCGCCGGTCGAGTTCGCCAGCACGAACAGGCCGTCCGCGGTGACATAGTTTCCGTTGATCACCCCGGTGGCGGTATCGAAGCCCGTACCCGTACACGTCACGTAATTATTGCCGCCGAATACCACGCCGGCTGTGGCGCCGTTTCCTCCGGGCACGCTCCCTTGGTCACTGGGACAGTTGAAAATCGGCACTGGAACGACGGCCGGCACGGCATTCACCCCTTTATAGGTCGAGGTGGCGCCGAATTTGCCCGTGAAATCGATCTGGTTGTAGAGCGCTTGCTGCTCGCAGTACGGAAGCAGATGCGCGTGCGCCGAAAAGGCGAACGGATAGGTATCGCGCACTCCCGGGAAGTACTTGAATATGTCGTGGTAGTTGTGCAACGCGATTCCGAGCTGTTTGAGATTGTTCGTGCAACTCGCCCGGCGGGCGGATTCTCGCGCCGATTGCACAGCGGGCAACAGAAGCGAAATGAGTATGCCGATGATGGCGATGACCACCAGCAATTCAATGAGGGTAAAACCCGGTCGATTGGTCTTCATGAGGAATATCTCTAAATGGGGCTGTCGGTAATGAATTATAAAAGGGCAGCCGTTTTGCCGTGTCGCCACGGCTCAGGGTCGTTCGCTCGGCCACCCAGGCTCTCGGCGCGAGGTATTCGGAGCAGGTCACTTGCGATCCCAGCCGACATTGTTTGTTCCTCGGCCCCCGACGATCCCAGCGCGGATTGAATCCGAAAGCGCGATGGCTTCCCAAGGCTGCTCGGCGTTTCCCATCGCGGCACGATTCTAGCGCGCCCACGTCCGCACAGACGTATCGCGTTGAGGAGCGAGTCGCCCTGCGTCAACGTGAGCGCGCAAGACCTTGCCACGATCGCAAAGGGCACAATCACCGCCGCCGTTCCATCGATGGCGCGCGATTACCTGCGGCCGTGAGCCTTGGCATGAGACCGCCTAGGCACGGGGCGGGGGAAGTGGAGGGGCGGACTTGAATTCCGACGCCACCGTGGGCTTCGGATAAACCTGGCCAATGCTTGTCCATTCAAATTGCCAGGTGACGCACTCAGGCGGCGGTATTATGGCTCCCAACATGCTCCAGGTGGGTGCGAATCCGTGACATTGGCGCCACGCCGATGCGATCACGAGCGTCGTTTCAGTTTGCGGGCGCGCCGACGATGCTACGGCCTGCCTTGTGTGCTTGGTTCGACCGGCCGGGCTTCGCACACAACATTTTGCGCCTGTTCGCCCGTCAGAAGTCACGCGGACCTTGCCTTCGTCAGTTTGCGGTTCAAGAGAGGCACGGGCGATGACAAACTCGGGAGGGGTAACGTGGTGGACCGCCGCCCAAGCGAGCTTTTCACGGTCCGAAAAGCAGCAGCAGCCTTTCCAGCATTGCGCGGCGTTGCGGCAACCGCAGACGCGGTTCATGCAGGGGAACGGCTGACTCAAGTCCTTGACCGAAGCCGACGGCAACGGCGCACCAGTCGTGGCCAGCAGAAAGGCCACAAGCGCAGCCAAAACCGCCAAGCGGCGGAAAAGGCCGGCGAACATGCCGAAGCGCCGAGAACCGGAGTGCATGGGTGGGAAAATTGCGCGTAAACGGTATGGATAAGACGCGCGGCTCGCTCCTCGGGAGTTAGTCTAACCCAACAATACGGCGCGTCAACCCACCTTCCGTTGTTATTTTCGAACGACTCGCCCACACCCCGACCGATGGGCGGCTGAAATCGCGCGCGTAGGTGGGGCCAACCGTGTGACAAAAGCGCCCTGCACGGCGAACAGCCATGGGGCGACGGCCGCCGAGATAATGCAGAATGTAAATTACGCCGACGGGAGCGGAAGCACTTCCCCAAACTCCGATTCCGCGATGAAAACCGGGTCGGCGTGCGGCTCGACCAGGCAAACCCATTTCCCGCGCTCACTCATCGAAAGGTACACGACCTTGACGATCAAAGATTGCCCGTAGGCGTTGGCGGCACGCCGCTGACCAGGTTTGATTGGCGTCAAATCAGCCATAGTTGTTCTTCCTGCTCAACCGCCAACTCGATGGGCCTTGGCTGAAGCAATCGCAGCCGAACGTGCAACGTGGCAATCGTGTGGTCATCCATCCTTGCCATCCTCCATGATTGCGCCCTGGCAGATTCTATCGCAGTGCGCTTATCGGCCGCAAGCCGCCGTACCCAGGCTTGCAGGGAGGAAGGACGGCGCGAAAACGACTAGTTCGCTTGCTACTTCTGTAGCCATCCGCCACAATCCCATTGTGTTCGACCGCCAGTGGCGGATGGCGTCGTCACCAGATCGCTGGTGCCGCCAGCGCCGGCGGTCTGTGAACAACCGGGTTCGGCCCCAAGCATCAGTCGCCTCTGCTTCGGGACGAAGGTTCGGTCGCCGGCGTTGGCGGCGCCGGTGTTTTTCGTCTCATAAGTGCCTTTCACCCGTTGGTCCACCATGAAATGCCCTCAATGCGGCGACGACGGGCGCCAGCGTCGCGTCGGTCCGCTCGAAGAACACCATATCGTCATTTACCACTGCCAGGAATGCGAGCACCTGTACTCGGTTCACGATCGCGATGATGACGAGGACGAGGAAGAATGAAAGACATTCAAGAACTCGCCTCGAAAAAATCCGCCATGAACTGGATTGGCTGCTCGGGGATTAGCCCGCTCCACCCCAACGAACTTGACATCACCTATTCCTGACCTATGGTTGAGGTGGCCGGATACGCTGAACCTCCGGCCGACCGACCGTTGCGTGCGACCTCTCGCGGCGGTCGATTTTCAAACGAACCGTTTGCCGGTGCATACTCCCGGTGAGCCATTTGGCCACGTAGGACGCCAAGCCTGCGTGGCCTTTTCATGCGCTCATCACGTCGCTCCGCAGGACGTTCGTCCTACCTGCGCCGGCCTTTTTCGTTTCCGGCTCCCAACAGCCGAATGGCGCTTTAGGAATTGATCCCGTTCGAGGGGGTGAAATTGCCGCATAGGCAATCGTCACTTCTCGATCTATGGTTGGCTGTACGTTATGGGAGTACGCACCCGTGACGCGCGTCTTTTGGCCACGCAGGTATTTGCCCCACCTGCGCTGGCCTTTTTCATGCGCTGGCCACTCCCACCCGGCGCACAGGGGGCAATCCTGACGTAAATTTACTGTCGGGCAAGCTAAGTCATCGCCCTCCCAAAAGACAAGCACCACCCATGTCTCAGACCCGTGATTGCGATTCGGACCATCGCGCCAATCGACCAAAACGGTACCAGCCTTTGAACTCCGAAAGGTTTGGCCTGACCGTCCATTGGGCTGACGGAGGAGAACCAACCGCCGCCGAGGCCACGCTGATCGACATCTCGGCGGGAGGGTTCACGCTCTCGTTGGATTCTCAACTCAAGTTGCAGCAGGCGGTTTCATTAACCATCGAGGTCCCAGAGTCAAAATTGCACCTGACCGTGCCCGCCGAGATTTGCTGGCTGCGCTCGACAGCGCCCGAGCGGTGGACAGCCGGCTGCGCCTTCTTACCTGAATTGCCGTCGAACACTCTCGAAGACTTGTTCGCCTCGGGCATTTTGGAACGTCGAGCCCTCGCTCGCGAGCCGATGCGGCTCGCCGCGCGCGCCGAATGGGAACTCGACCCCGGCCGGTTCGACGTTGAGTTGCAAGACGCCTCGGAGGGAGGCATCTGCCTGCGATCGCCTCGGCCGGGCAAGCTTGGGACCCAGTTGATGGTTTACGTGCCTGTCGCCGAGGGCCAGGAAGTTCAGATCCCAGCCAGGTCCCAATGGCAAGCCGCGACCGGCGCCGACTTTCTTGTCGGATGCGCTTTCATGAATGTCAAAGGGTGGTCGGCCTTGCAGGAATGTTTGGCGACCACTCATCCCGCGCCGGAGCCGACCGTGCGCCGTTCGCATTGGTGGTCAAAATGGCTTGGTGACCGATTCAGATCGGTTGCCAGATCATGATCTCCCCTTTTCCGGGGACAGACAGATCGCCACGGTACATGCGGTATGTCCCGTCGGAGGCGGAAAATGGCAGGCAAACGCCGAACTGACTGAGGTATTTAGCGCAGATATTGATAAATGCGGGATTCATTTCATTCGCGAAGGCAAACGTAGGCATCAATTGGACGGGTTTGAGTGAGATGATGGTTCCCCGTTTCATCCATGCGCCTGTCCGGATCTCGGCGCCGCTCAGCAAAATGATGGTGCCTCCTTTCATTTGCAGACCAGCAAAATCCCGGACCGGTCCGCCGATGACAATCGTGCCTCGTCGCATGCGCATGCCGACTTCCAATCCGGCCGAACCGTCGATGATGATCGTGCCATTCTTCATGCCGGCCAGGGCGCCGCGATACGCCGCGCCGATCTGGCCACCCGCGTTGCCATGTACATGAATCAAGCCGTTCTTCATTTCGGCGCCGATCCAATCGCTGGCATTGCCGTGTACTTCGATCCGGCCACCAGTCATGTAGGCGCCCAGATGCATGCCGACCGTACCATGCACGGTGATGCTTCCCTTGGACATCCCACGGCCGATCCAGCGAACCTTTTGCATCGCGCCGTGGATGACCACGTCTTCACTGCGCTCACCTTCGACGTCAAAGAACTCACTGATGGGCAGTTGCCGCTTGCCGTGGTAAATCGTCAGCGAGCGGATTTCATCGTTAGACAGGCCGCTCATCACGTCAGGTGAGAGGACTTCCGCCTCGAGTGGGACGGTCGGTGTTCGTTTGAGACGCAAAGTGACGGGCATCGTGTTGGCTCTCACCGACCGGGAGCTGCAATGCAATCCTGCAGGTATGGGTGTTCGATACGTTCCAGTTCGACGGGATAGTTGTCAAACTGCATCGTGTAGCAATCTTCGAAGAGGGGGCGCATGAAAGCGTCGATGTCCGGCTCGCAATGGGGCTTGACGAGGAACTCGTGGCCTTGCGGTGCTTCGCGGATCTCGCCGTCTTCGAGGACGATCTCGCCCCCTTTGATCACATACCGCGGATGGCCGAACATGCGCACGATATCGGCATCTTCTTCATAAATCACGATGTCCGCATCGCAGCCGAGTCCGAGGTTTCCCTTGTGCGTGAGGCCGAGCGCCCGGGCGGGGCCCGCCGACATCGAGGTGGCAATTTCGTAGAGCGTGTACTCGCGGGTGATCTCCGGCAACGTGATTTTGCCTTTGATCCGGTCCGGGAGCTTCTTGATGTTCTCCTGACGCACGTCAGCGCACATGAGCAACTGAATGATTTCCGGGTAGCGCCAAAAGCAGCCGCCGTTGGGATGATCGGTCGAGAGGAATACCTGCCAAGGATCGCGGATCAGCAGCAGTAATTCCAGGCCAGCCGACCACTGCACGGCATTCACTAGGTTGCTGGGCCGGTAGGTGTACGGGACAATGCCGCAACCGGTTTCATTCTCGACGTCCAGGTTGCCCCACTTCCGGCCGGTCAGCTTATAGAGCAGATGCTGCCAGGGCCCATCGGCCGTAATGGTCACCGTGTCGCCGAATAAAACGGCCCCGGCGTCGGTGGTGACGTTCGGATGTGTGTTGAAATATTCGGCCAACTCGGCCGTTTCAGAACACATCGTGTCCCAGCCATCGCCGCCATAGGCGTGATACTGCGAGTGGGCGATGTGCGCTCGACGGCCTTCCAGGTGCTTCAGTGTGTCGATCGTCGTAGAGATGTTGCCCGGCGCACCCAGATTATTGCAATGCAAGTGCATAGGGTGCGGCAGACCCAGTTCCTCACAAATCTGGGCGAGGTGCGTGACGATGGTGCCGGGCGTCAGGTGGCCGTAGCCGTCGATCGGCGAGGTAAGCTGCTTGGCGTCATGGCCATATTTCCATGCGGCCACTCCGCCAGGGTTGACCGCCTTGATGCCGTATGACTTGGCCGCCCACAGATACCAGGCCACGACCTGCCTGGCTCGCTCGAACTCCCCTTTTGCCATCTGGTCGAGCATGATTTCGTTGTTCGCCATCAGGGTCAACGAAGCCTTGTCCAGTATGGGAATGTCGGCCAGCTCTTCGTGCGTGTGGCGAGCTGACAAGACCGGAACTGCCGCCTCATTGACCGTCGTCCAGCCCATGCCTGCGTACAGATAGCCGGTGGCGAACGTCGTGGGAGCCATTCCCCCCAGGCCGCTACGACGAGACTTGGTGCGGATAAACGCCTGCGTGCGTCGATGGTCCTCGGGCATCATCGCGCGAGCAAAATTGATCGCCCCACCGGCGACGTGCGTATGCACATCCACGCCACCTGGAAAGACAATCATCCCGGTGGCGTCGATCGTCCGGCCGCCATCGACCGATTGGACAAAACGGCCATGATCGTCGACGCACAAGTCTTTGATCTGGCCGTCGATTCCGTTGGCCGGGTCGTAGACTTTTCCGCCTGTGATTCGAAGCATGAGCCGTGTAGCGCGGGTTAGTTTGCTGCCGGGCTACGACGATCGAGAGCAGGGCTCAAAGTCGTGGCCACAAGTATTAGACCTGACTTGTCAAAATCTGGGGCCGCTTGCCGTCGGGCAACCAGAACGGCTTTTTAGCGATGGCCTCGTTGATTCTGCGAACGACTTCTTCATCGGTTGGGTAAGGTGATTTCAGCGCCGGCTTCAGTGGCATTGGGATCTCATCCATGCGGTAGGCTGTACCCGGTGCCGCGATCCCTTGGGGGGCCGTCGTGATATGTACGCGAGCCAACTTGCTGGTATGTGTGATGTGCGGGTCGAGAACGATCGTCGGAATCCGCTTCAAATGCTCGATGGCCGGCTGCGGCATTGTCCCGCCAGGGTCGGCTCCGATGACGAATGCCGCGTCGCAATCACCGCGAACGAGAACATCGACGGTCGAGAACTCACCGGGGTTGTAACGGGGATAGCCGCGATTAAAAGAGATGCCGAATGGGTAACCAGTCTGCCAACGCATGATGACGTCGGCGCCGGTCACATTCCCGTGCCCACGCATCGGCATGGCCACGAACTTGGTGAAGGCGTTCATCTCCGCGGCCAGCGTGAGCAGCGCCGCGCTGTTCATGTGCTTGCCACGGGTCATCGAGAGTCCCATGCCAAAGAAAAAGCAGCCGAACTTGGCTGCCTTCATGCGGGCGATCAGGTCGCTGACCACCTCGCGCGTCAGGCCGGTCTCGACGATCCGTTCGTCATCGACGTGTTGATCCTTGATCAGCGCGCGGAGGATCGTGATCAGCTCAAAGTCTTTGCCCGGCCGGACCTGCAGGAAGATATCAGCGGCGTTGGCGCTTTTCGTCTCGCGAATGTCCACCAGCACCATCGTGCGGTCCTTACGGCCGCGCGGCAGAAACTTGCTCTTTTGCATGATGGTGTATTTCGTGAAATGGCGAGGATGGCACTCGGCCGGATTTCCCCCCCAGTACACGATAAAATCTGCCCGCTGTTTGACTTCGCCGAGCGTACACGTGACCTTACCACCCAACTGGGCGGCGATTTCAGTTGGCCCGTGTCACAACGAGGTGTGGCTGTCGAGCAGTCCGCCCAGTTGGTCCGCTAAGGCGGCGCATTCCTTTTGGGCCTCGCAGGTCGTGTTGCTCATCCCGTACACCAGTGGCATGTCGGCCTCGTGCAGGAAGTTGGCCGCCGCCTCAATGGCGTCATCGAGCGAAGCTTCCAGTCCGTCGATGAGAGCGACTGGGTACTTCTTCTCCGCCGTGTGGTTCAAGAACCACGCAGTACCGAGCACGCACGCCTTGTTCGCCTTGTGAATTCGAACTTCATCGTGATGCAGTTGAATGTCGTCGCAGACGCAACCACAAAACGTGCAGGTTGCGTTGTTGATGACTTGCAAACTCATTGGATCACCTATTCAACAAACTGAGCGCGTCGAACTCGTCCCAGTGGACAACAAGTTGTTGTCGGCAGTTTGCCTGGGAGGCGTTGCAACGTTGGCTGCTATTAGATCGCGTTACTCACTCATTTTCTGGGTTTGGCGGTCGCTTGTCTTCGCAGTGAGTGTCATCCGAACCGGACGACGGAACTAAAAACGTTCACCCCAAGGCCCGTCCGAGGAAACTTCCGCGAATGCGCCGAGGCATGAAACGCCCTTCGTCGATTTCGGTCCAGGCGGCCAAACCTGCCAAATCTACCTCGGTCGAGAAATGGGGCCCATCGGGCCCGGCGACACTCTCGTTATGTGGTTCTAGCGACATACTTGTGAGCCTTTCAATTCGCCGCCTGCCGCGGCTTTCACTCGCCGGGCGAAATCGGCACGACTTCGACTTCCCAGCCTTTGGAGGTGGGCATGCCAGTCCCGTCCGTATCTCCGCCCATCAGTTTACACGTTGGAGGGCCGTATGGGACAAAAATCATGCCCAGCGGAATCTTCCCCGACTGGCACTTGAATGAAGCTTCTCCGAAATCAGTGCGGATCAGAGCCATCTGGCCTTCGGCGATGCCGACTTCCGCCATGTCCGCGGCGGCCATTGTCATTGAATTCGTCAGGGCCTGATATTCATCGGAATCTTTCCCCACATTGATCAGCGTCCCTTGCTTGGAGGAACGCGACGAATTGAGGATAAACCGTTTTGCCGCCATCAGTTACGACGCTCCAAGAGAACAAAGGCACTGGCAGGCCAATTCTACATCCTTCAATCGGAGCCAGCAACCCGGCCGATAACTGGCCGGAAACGAGTTCGGACGAGAAAACGCACAAGCCCGAAGCAGGCCAATGCTTGAGAATCATAACCCCCAGGACGAACACTTCGCTATTCGTGTCCTGTTTCCGATTCGGGGGGGGTAAGCCGAATCAAGGTGCGGGTTTCTTCCCGATCGGACGCGAGGTGGAGCAACGCAGGCACCTCGTCGTTGGTCAGGTTGTACAAGCCCGTCTCGAGCACGACCGCGTCGTTCCCCTCGATCTTCATCGCGACGCGCTGGCTCCCCACGTCGACGGCGCCGGTAACGGGCACGACCGTGTTGGACAAAGTGTCGTGCAGATTGCCGCGAATGATGCCGTCCTTGTTGAGTGCGAGCTGCAATACTTTTTCTGGGTTGTCCTGCCCTTCGGACACCACGCCGAACACCCCAAGCGGAAGCCAGTCGTCGTTGGCCGTCTGGGCGCCCAACGCGGCGATCTGGTTGGCCTCGTCATAGTATTGCGCGGCGGTTGTGGCGGGCTGGCCGTCTTGATAGACCATGCCGTCCTCGCCGTAGCCGACGTTTTCGCCGTAATCGTAGTACACGGGCTCGCCGCCCGAGCAGCCGCTGTAATCCGCTACCTGTCCCCAGTCAGCGGTGAGCCAGGCCACCGTCGCGATGCCGGCGGCATACCATGCGCCGGGGTAGCTTGCGAACCATGCCGGCCTGAAACAAGCCCATCCTCGATATGCACCGTTCACGGCATTCCAGCGGGCGCCGCCGACAAAGTGACCGTTGACGAACGCGCCGCCTCGACCGGCGGCGATCACCTGGCCGCCGGGACCGCGGATGGCCGCGGCGCCACCGACTTGCCCGACGCCGCCCACCGCGTATCCGCCGCGCGCAGCCACCGAGGTGTATCCAAGGCGGTTTTGGGCTGCGGTGACTGAACCTGCTCCCCGGTAGCCGGCCGAATTGGCATAACCTCCGCGGACGTTGACCGCCGAATTACCCCCGGGGCCCTTGGCACCGGAAACGCCGCCGGCCACGACGGCGGAATTCGAGCCCTTAGTTGCGCCCGCGGCGCCGCGACCACCGATGTAGGTTCCGCCACCGGCGCCTTCAACCTTAACGCCAACACCGGCACCCCCGACGGTCGCGCCCCCGGCCGTGGTGCCGCCTCCTTTGCCCGCCCCGACCGTAACCGTGCTACCCCCTTTTGTCGTAAAAGTCTTGGTCTGAGAACCCTGGCCGCCGGCAGCCGACTTTGTAGCGGCTGATTTCGTGCCGGCCTTGGCCGCGCTGGGCTTGGCCGCGCTGGGCTTGGCCGCGCTGGGTTTGGCCGCGCCGGCCTTTCCCGTCGCCGCACGACTCATCGAGGGGCTACTCGACGCCGCTGCCGGTCGCGCGCCGCTGGCACGAGCGGCTCCTCCTCCCCCACCTCCGCCTCGCCCACCACCGCCGCCCCGGGCAAAGGCGCTCGTTGTGGAACAAACCGCGACCACGGCTACTGTCATTGAAAGGTACTTAGGCATCCTCATGGTAGATTCCTCCGTCGATTTTGGTTCGATCCCGTGTTGGCTGCTTAACAAGAACTTTACTCCGCTTGTCGCACAATGGTTACCTCTTCGACGTCCGCCAGCGCTCCACCATCCAGCGAACGTCCGATCGATTTCCAGGTGTACGTGTCGTCATCGACCCGCGTGTAAATGTTCGTCGCCGAGGCGCGGCGGCCGTCGGGCATAACTTGCGAAAACTTGACGATCCATTGGGCGCCATTCTGCGACCAGGTGCCTCCGCCAAAACCCCCATCCGAATCGAACATCCATGAGCGGATCGTGCCGGCCGCCGGGTCCCAACCGATGAACTGGGTCCCCTCGAGGTCGTCCATGCCCGGTACCGAGAGCTTGAACGACCAGTTCAGGAACTTCTCGTTCTTCGTCCAATCGACCTTGGCCTCGACCGTCGCATCCGGGCTTTGATCGATCCACTTGCCGACAAGCCACCCTAAGTGTTGCAACTCGGGACGACCCGGCGACGGTTCGGGAATGCTCGTTTCGCGAACGCTGTCGAGTTTCCACACGTCGTCCCGCTTGACGTGGATCGCGATATACGTGGCGTCGCTTGAATCCTTATTTGGCCGCGCGACATGAACGGTGCCTTCCTCGACGGCGACCTCGGACGTCAAGAAGCGGATGGTGGGCCGAACGACCTCGATGGTTGCACGTGCCTCGTCAAGGAAGAGAGATTCCATTTCGGCGCGAATCGCCGCCTTGCCCAGGACTCGTTGTCCCGACGGGCTGACCCATTCGCCGCTTTCGCACCAATGATCGGCGACCGCTTGAGCGTCACCCCGATTGTACGCGTCGACATACGAATCGACGGCCTGAAGAATGGACGCGGTATCACCTTCGTTGAATTCAAGGCTTGGCACGTCGTCAGCCGAGGCTCCACACGTGCCCAGGATTAACAAAAAAGCAGCCGGCACAAGTTTCTTGACAAACATGATTCTGGTCCTGAAAAAAAGTGTACACTGACCCCCGACATGCTGGTGCTATTCCTATTGCCGCAAGCCGGCACGAATCTCAATGGTGAAACGCGACCGAAATGAAATGAGGCCGGCCCAACGTTGCGCGGCAAGATCGGTTTCGCACCTGTAACAATGTGATACCACAGCCAAGAGAGAAGGGCAAACCCCCCGATGAAAAAGCTGCGGCCTCGCCACGAACCACTTGCGGAATAAAGTAAACTGCAAGACAATTCTGGGCCGTCCCCGTTCAGGAAGAGATCATCGCAAAACCTGTGCCGGCGACATTGCATTTCCTTCAAGCTCGAGATGGTTTCGGGTCTCTGCGCCAACGTTGAGGATCGGAATGCCAGCGTCAAATGCTGAAATCGAGCGAATGGTGGCCTGGTTGGGGGCTGTTCGGTTTTGCGATGGGTTGACTCCCGAGCAACTTACCGACATTGCCGGCCAAATGCACTTGCGGCCCTTTTTAGCGGGAGAAACCTTGGCGGCCGCCGGCGACGAGGTCACTGAGTTCTGGATCGTGGCTGAAGGCGAGATCGAGGCCTTCGCGACCGACCCCCGCGGGCGGGAAGTCCCGCTCGGCAGCGTGAGACAAGGCGAAACTGTCGGCGAGCTTGCGATCCTGGAGAAGTCCCAACGTCCGATTCGATTCACAGCGAGGACCCACGGCACGCTGCTGGTGGCCCCCGCTGAGGTGTTGCTCGCCTGGGTCGAAGCCTATCCGTCGATGATGCGGAGCCTGTTTCACACCTTGAGCCTGCGTTTCAAGCAGGTGACGGGATTGGCCGCGCGGATCCTCCCCTCGCCGAGGTTGGGAATCGTGGTTACATCGCCGCGCGGCCGTGTACTGGCTGGGCGGCTGGCGACGCGCTTGCTGGCGGTAGGCGAGCGATTGCGGGTGTGGTCCGATCATCCCATGACCTTGAAGTCGACGGGCAGTTGGCCGGAGGCATTGTCGATCGAAGAGCTCGCTGCAAGCGATACTCCGCTGTTGCAGCCACGTACGCCCGAGGTTGATCGGCAAATCGTTCTCTGGTCGCCCGGCTCCGACGGTCGGACGGACTTCAGGCAACTACTGGGATGCGACGAGGCGCTGTGGCTGCTCGAACCGCGCGACGCGGCGAATGTGAGCCAGGATCTTGCTTCGATGAGCTCACTGCAGGGAGAACTGGCACCAAAGGTGCGCATTGTCTGGTTGCTCGATGCCGAAACGCCCGTGGCGCCGCTGCTGGCCGGCTGGGAGTTCAAAAAGGCCGATGTCAAAGTCGCGGTCGAATCGACCGCGGACGCCTTGAATCGACAGGAACGCCAGGGACTCGATCGCCTTGTCAGAGCACTGCGCGGCGTTTCGGTGGGCATTGCATTGGCGGGCGGCGGCGCGAAAGGCATGGCCCACTTCGGCGTGTTGCACGCGTTGGAACAGGCGGGCTTGTCATTCGACGTCATGTCGGGCACCAGCGCCGGCGCCATGGCGGGTATTCTTTACGCCTCGGGAATGTCGCCCGAGCAAGCGATCGAGAACTTCCAGCGCGATCTGACCCCCTCGCGGCTGTTTCGCTACTTGCCCAAGTGGCCCAACTGGTATCTTGTCTCGCAGTACCGCCGCCGCGCCTGGGATGGCATGCTGCGGAAATATCTGCACGATTGGCGACTCGAGCAACTGTCGATTCCGTTCAACGCCGTCACGGTCGATTTGGTGCAAGTGCGCACGGTCGTGCGCCGGCAAGGAGACGCGGTCCATGCAATCCTCGAAAGCATTAACTTGCCGATCGTCTCAAGGCCGATTCTGCGCGACGGCATGGCCCTGGTCGACGGGGGCGTGCTCAACAATCTGCCGGCCGATGTGCTTGCCGAAAACGGCGTCGACTTCGTCGTGGGCGTCGATGTCTCGAGCCGCGTCCGCCATGAGTTTGCCGGCAATCGTCCCGACATGCCGACGGGCAAAATGCGGGACGCCGGCGCTCTCGACACGCTGTTTCGCATCTTTGAATCGCAGGCACATAACATCGGCAAGCTTCGCAATCGCGCGGTCGATTTCTGGATTAAGCCCGACACGTCGGGCTTCGGTTTGGCCGAGTTCCATCGCACGTCGGAAATCGCCGCCGCCGGCGAGGCCGCAGCGCACGGCGCCATCGCCGAGCTCAAGCAGCGCCTGGGCGAATTGGAAAAACGATTGCTCGAACAGTCCAGGTCGCGCGCTTAGCCTAGTGCCGCCCGTCTCAATTAACAACGCATGCCAGTGCCTTTTTCGCCAGAGTGATTTTTGACAGGGAGCGTCGGCGGTGAGGTGGGCAAAACTTGGTGGAGCGG
>Ga0265314_10000425_pt1 | contig 56502 bp, 61 predicted proteins | sample 4126metaG_FD_203106 | JGI IMG/M metagenome (GOLD analysis project Ga0265314, IMG submission 203106) | Rhizosphere microbial communities from Carex aquatilis grown in University of Washington, Seatle, WA, United States - 4-1-26 metaG | ecosystem: Host-associated > Plants > Roots > Rhizosphere >... | reverse complement strand
GCGCAGATCGATAAGCTGGCTGAAGATCCGGTGATCAGGAACCATTTCCAATCGCATGAAAGCTTTATTGCCAGGATCGGAAACGTCGGCTTTTTCGAGCAAGAACAACACCAATCCATTAACCATGATCATACCTTTCATTCATAGGCTCAAAGCCTGTTTGATTTTTAATTGTCAGTGAACAATATCGGCTTACATTAATATAAAAACCGCATTTTGTCAACCCCGCCCATCGCCCGCGCTGTATGTATTTACCAAATTTTTTCGTCATTCCAGCCCGTGAGCTGGAATCCAGAACGGCTTAAATTACGTTGTATTTTGATAAAAAAACTCCATCGAGGGATGGAGTGGCGGGAAGCGAAAGAGTTGATGTCTAACTGGTCGTTTCGACGTATTTCATCATTGTGCAGATGGCGACGAGGGCTTGGTCGCGCGTTACGAAGACATGATTTTCGCCCTTCGCCAAGACCGCGGCAAGCAGCGTGCCGAGCGGTTGAATGGACTTTTTGAGCGATGTCGAAAGCAGGTATTTTTCCTGCGACTCTTTCTGATAGCTCACATTGATCAATGGCGTTTGCTGGTCCCCTATCCCCCGCCACAAAGCGATCTCCGCAATGTCGCCGTACTTTTCCGGCGCGCTAATTTGCAGGTAAAGCCCGCTGCGGCTTTTCATGGTCGCCGTTTTCGGCAATCCAAGCGCTATTACCAGATCAGCCGCAAACCCCGTTAGCGAAGCATTGATCTTTTTCTCGGGCGGTTTTCTGTTTCTTCTGAACAAGTGGCACCTCTTTCTTTTGACTCGTTTATAACGATCGATCGATACTTAAACTTATACCAATAACGAAAAAAGTCAATACAATGTCAATACACGCAACGTGATCAGCCGCAATCCGTTCTCTCATCCTATTAGAAAATTTTTAAAGTTCGACCACGTAAAAAAGTGCGACCGCGCTTTTTTACGTGGTCGAAGTAATTACCGATTCAAAAATGACATACTGCGACATTAAAAAACGACCGCACTCGGCGAGAGTGCGGTCGGGGTGGGCGCGGCGCCGGCTATTCGGCGCGGTAGTCGGCCGGCTGCTCGAGGAATGGCGCGGCGTCGATGGCGGCGTAGAGTTCCTCGATGAATGTCCGGTAGATCGCAGCGTCGTACTTGTGCAGATTCTTGAGGGCGTCGGCCGGCAGCAGGTCGTAGACCCAAGTGACAAGGACCTGGGTCGCCTTTCCGCGGAACCGGAGCCTACCGTCGATCGGGAAGTAGCGGCCGTTGTGAATCTGAAGCGCCAGCTTGATCGCAACCATGGAGTATCGGCGCCTGAACCGAAACCGATTCTCAAAATTGGCCGCGATTGCTGTCAATGACAGACTCACTTCTTCTTTGAGAATTGCGACAGCATTGCTTTCCATTTCTTCGACGGGAGTTTGATGTTGTTCCGTCACGGTGTTCTCCTTTTTGTTTTTTTGATGTTGTCTGTATGGTTTATTATCCTAAGACCTAGATTTCACCTACGTCCATAAACTGCGTCTGTATGCGGAAAAGAGTTTGAATGGCGGATACTGGAACTCGTCTCTCCAACCTTCTCGCGCCTTGGCGCGTGGTTCGTAGGTTATGGTCGGGTTAAGACCTGATTGTACGATCATGTTGCAATAGTCATCGTCAGTCCAGTAATAGTCATTCACGATCAGGTTGCGTAGCTTTCCAAGTTTAACTTGTACCAAATCTCCCGATTGGGGATTTTCCAGATGCGGAATGCTGAACGAAACAAACTCGCGGCCGTGACTGGCTTCCATGTTGTTGTTTAGAATAATTAGCTGTCCCTGTCTTCGCAAGACTCGTTTGCACATCTGGAGAACGCGTATAATCTCTTCCTTGGTCGGAATGGTACAGAGGACGAAACTTAGAACGACCGCATCTTTGCTGCACGGTTCAACGAAGTCGATATGCCCCTGCGGCATGTGGCGATAAAACGCATTCGCGCCGTTATTGCGCTTGTTGGCGATCTCGATCTCCCGCGCCGAAATATCGACGCCGGTAATGAGTGCGCCGCGTTTAGCCAAATACCGGCTAACCTTGCCGGTACCGCAACCGAAATCAAGGATCCGTATATCATTATGCCAATCGATCATTTTAACGATATTGGCATGACCAAGTTCGATGTCTGTTTTGGCATCCGCATCGTATGCATCAAATGCCTTCGCAATGTCATCGTAGTTCGTTTGTGGCATGTCTTTCTCCTATTCGTATTGAGGTTGTCAGTGACCAATAACGGCTAAACTTAGAATAAAAATATGAATTTGTCAAGCTTGAATACTTTCTTAAAATCAATAGAAAAAGCCCGCTATTTGTGAAGGCGAGCTTTGGATTTGACCATTTGTCTTAGGTTTAACCTAAAACGACGATCGTGCTGGGTGCAGGAGTAGATCGGTCGGCAGGTAGAACGAATGGCCGCAACGCGGGTTGTCGCAGCTTGCCACAATTGTCGCCGAATATCCCGAACCCGTTCCATTTAATGCGCCAGAGCCGCAATCCGGACATTTACCCGACGAAACCGCATGCTCGGCTTCGGAACGGGAAAGAACCGTTGGTTTTTGAACCGGTACCGTTGATTTTTGAACCGGCTTCGATTCCGGATCCGTTTTTTCAGATGATGGTGTTATCGGCCCGAGACCGATAAAAACCAGACCAAAAAGAACAATGAAACACGCCACTACTGCCACAATCCACCACATGTGAACTCCTTTCAAAAGACCGTCAATTGATTTCTGAAAAGACTTTATTCCTAAAAACCATTAGCGTCAAATGGAAAAAAATAAAACGGCCCGGAACGAGTGTTCGGGGCCGGATAGTCGTGTTTGTCTTAGGCGCGCGTCGCCGCTTCGGACGTCGTGATTGATTCACGAGTGTGATCAATGGCCTCATCGATTCTTTGTTCGGTCAATTCGATCAGTCGAGGATCGCAGGCGTCCCCGGCGATGTTGAGGCGGAGGCCTTCGATCCCGGAGGCGATCTTTTGCATTTCGCGCGCGAAATCGAAGACGGTCCGCGTGACGATCTCTTCCGTTTCGCGTGAGAGCTGCGCTTCTTCGTCGGTCAGGGTTTGCAGTTCCTGATCACGCCGCCAATCCTCAAGTTCGTTATCAATTTGCGGCAGGCGCGATTCGAGTTGATCGAGACCTTCCATTATCTCCTGCTTCTTGCCACGCAGGACTTCGATGTCGGCCGACAATCGATCCGATAAGCGTTGCGCCGCCTCGAGGCGTGTTGTATAGAGCGACGACTCGTGGTTACTCTGATGCCGTTTTGTCCAGTAGGCCAGATTGAGGCGAATTTTCGAGTGTCGATCTTCGAGCTTCGCAAGATGCGAACCAAACTCCGACTCTTGGCCAATGATCTTTTGCCGATGTTCCGCAATGAGCCGTTGTAGGCTCCGAACCGGATCTTGTCGCCGTTCAACAATACTCCGTTCCGCGACCTGTTCTTCTTCGTGCAACTGATCGCTCATCGTTCTCAGTATGAGAAAAAAGACACGACCGGCTGGCGGGGCAAGCGCAATAGCCAACCCGTACCAAGGAAGCCGCACGGATGACAAAAACAGCAACGGCAAGCCGAACAACCCGGCGAACGATGAGAGCCAAAACTGGGCGCGGTTTTTCGAATACGCGGCAGCGTAGATCGCTGGCAGGATTATGCCGAGCAACCAAATGACCGACTGAAAGGCGCTTTGCGGGGCGCTCACTAAATACCGTGTTAGCGTGACGCATCCCACCCACCCAAGAATTGAGAGGGCGAGTTGCCAATGGCACGTCCGCTTGAGCCATTTCCAATCAAGATTATACTGCCGACGGTCCGGTGCGATACCGCAACCGCAGTGGCGAATTTTGTCATTCAACGCTTTGACCGCCATCCAAAAGGCATTCTGTTTAACAACCTTTGGCTTCGTCTCCAATTTGGCGACAAGACCGTTAATTTCCGCATCAATTTCCGGCGGCATGCTTGCGGTTTGCTTCTCATTTTTCATGATTTTCATTCCTCCATCACATTAGTTGTCAGTGACCAATAACGGCTAACCTTATTATAAAAAGACCAACATGTCAAGCTTCATGAATCCCCCTTTTAAAGGCAAAAACACCCGCATTTCTGCGAGTGTTTTAAAAGTTTGGGGTTTAGCGCTTTGCCCACTGTCCGCGCTTTCTCGCGCGCTTGAGACCTGGCTTCTTGCGCTCTTTGGCGCGGGGGTCGCGGGTGAGGAAGCCGGCGCGGCGGAGGGTTTTGCGGAAGTCTTCGTTCACGAGGAGCAAGCAGCGGGCGATGCCGTGGCGAACGGCGATGGCTTGGCCGGCGACGCCGCCGCCTTCAACCTTGGCGCTCACGTCGTAATCGGTGTTGGCGCCGACGGCGATGAGCGGGGCGATGATCGATTGGCGATTCCATTCAACGGTGAAAAAGGCTTCAATCGGTTTGCCATTGACGACGATCTTGCCCGATCCGCCGGGAATGAGGCGCACGCGGGCGGTCGCTTCTTTGCGGCGGCCGAGGGCCTTGTGGTATTCCGGAGTCGCGCCAATAACCAGCGTCTTGTGGGCGGCGGTTTCCTTGGGAGCGGCAACGGTTTCGTCGTGCTTCGGAGCGGCAACTTTCTTAACAGCGGGCTTGCGCACAGCTTTCGGCTTGGCGACAACCGGCTTTTCTTCTTTCTCGGTGGTTTTGGTGGTTACCATATGCGTTTGGTTCCTTTCTCGCCGACAATCGTTAAGCGGTGCATGCGGGGCTGGCGCTGCTTGTTGCGGGGCAACATGCGGGCGACGGCGCGGCGCAAAACGCGGGAGGGGCTCTTCTCGAACTCAACGGCGAGCGACGAGCGCTTCATGCCGCCCGGGTATTGCGAGTAGTGGGTGTATTCCTTTTCCACCAGCTTGTTGCCGGTGAACTTTATGCCGTCGACGTTCTCGACGGTCACAAAATCGCCGGAGTCCTGGTGGACGCTGTAGCTGACCTTGTGCTTGCCGGTCAAGTACTTGACGATCTCGGCGGCGAGGCGGCCCAAGACCTTGCCTTTGGCATCGATGGTCTTAAGTCCGGGCTTGGTTTTTGCAAGTGATGTTTGGGTCTTCATAAAATTATACCAGTTCGAGAACAACCATTTTAGCGGCGTCGCCTTGGCGCTGGCCGATCTTGGTGATGCGGGTGTAGCCGCCGGCGCGCTTCGCGTAGCGCGGGCCCAACACGTCCAAGAGCTTCTTAACGGCAATTTCCATCGGGAGCTTCTTCAAAAGCAAGCGGCGGCTCGCGAGGGTCGGCTTTTTGGCGGTGGTGATCATGCGTTCGACCGTGCTGCGGACCTCTTTAGCCTTTGCTTCGGTGGTGCGCACCTTTTCGTACAAAATAATGCTCTGCGCCAAGTTGGCGAGAAGGTGCTTGCGGGGTGAAGTTGTTCGGCCAAGGATTCGGCCCTTATTGCGGTGACGCATATTGCAGTGTTATTCCGACTTCTTCTTTTTAGCTTTCTTAGGTTCTTCGTCGGTTCCCTCTTCGGCCTTAACGGCTTCCTCGGAAACCAGTTCAGCCGGGATCGCGCCTTCTTTGCCGGTCAAGTCGCGCAAGAGCTCGAAGTGCTCAAGAAGCAGCTTGGTGGCCTGTTCAATGGCGTCCTTGGCGGTCATGGTGCCGTCGGTTTCAACGTTGAGGATGAGCTTGTCGAAGTTGGTAATTTGTCCGACGCGGGTGTCAACCACCTGGTAGCCGACGTTTTTGACCGGGGTGAAGATGGAGTCGATGGCAATGACGCCGATCTCCTTTTCTTTTCCACGGTCTTCGGTCGTGACAAAGCCGCGGCCGCGCGCGACGATGATTTCCATTTCCAGTTCGCCGTTCTCATCGGTGATGGTGGCGATATGCAATTCGGGGTTGGCAATTTCCACTTCGGCATTCGCCTGAATGTCCTTGGCTTTCACTTTGCCTTCGCCGGTCTTCTTCAAGGTGAGGCGGACCGGTTCGTCCGAGTGAACGCGCAAGCGGAGCTGTTTAAGATTCAAAATAAGTTCCAAAACATCCTCCTTGATGTTCGGGATGGCCGCAAATTCGTGCTGGGCGCCCGTGATCTTGACGGCGGTAACGGCGGCACCCGGAAGCGACGACAAAAGCACGCGGCGGATCGCGTTGCCTAAAGTCGTGCCGTAGCCTTGGAAACAAGGCTCGACAATGAGCGTCGCCTGGTTCTTTTCAGGACCTGGCGTTAACTCTATCTTAGTTGGAAGTCTGATCGGTTCCATACGGTTATTAAAACTAAGGAACAAATTATCGGGAGTAAAGCTCGATGATCTGCTTGGGATCGAAGAGCGGGGCCGCATCGGACGCCTTCGGCATGGCGACGATCTTGGCCGTCAAAGTGTCCAGGTCGAAAGTAAGCCAGGCCGGGAGTTCTTGATTGGTGGAAAGCTTTTCTTTGATGCCCTCGAAGATCTTTGACTTGAGGGATTGCGGGCGAACACCGATAACATCGCCGACGCGGACGGCAATGGACGGGACGGTGACCTTGCGGCCGTTAACGGTAAAGTGGCCGTGCCCGACGTACTGGCGCGCCTGATCGCGGGTCTTGCCCACGCCAAGGCGGTAGATGACGTTGTCGAGGCGGGTTTCAAGGCAGCGCAGCAAAACGTCGGAAGAATTCTCGCGGGAGTTCAAGCCCATTTCAACGTATTTGCGGAATTGGCGCTCGAGCAAGCCGTAGATCTTTTTGGCCTTTTGCTTTTCAATAAGCTGGATGCCGTAACCGGTCAAGCGGGTGCGCGAAGTCGGCCCGTGAACGCCGGGCTTAAAGGGGCGGCGAGCCACCGGGCACTTGTCATTGCTGCAGAGCTTTTCACCGACGCGGCGGCAGAGTTTATGTTTGGGTCCAAGATTTCTTCCCATAGGATTAGACGCGGCGCGGCTTGCAAGCGCGCGGCCCGTTGTGCGGAATAGGAGTGATGTCCTTGATTGAAAGCACGGAAATGCCCTGGGCGTGCAACGCGCGCAATGCGCCGTCGCGGCCTTGGCCAACGCCCTTGATCAGGATGTGGGCTTCGTTCAGCCCCATCGGCTTCACCTTTTCCGCGACGTCGCGGATGACCATGCTGGCGGCGTACGGAGTGGCCTTCTTCGGACCGCGGAAACCGAGGTGGCCGGAAGTGGACCAAGCGAGAACGTTGCCGTGGAGGTCGGAAACGGTGACCACGGTGTTGTTGTAGGTGGCTTGAATATGAAAACGGCCGGTCGTAACGTGCTTAACGGCCTTGTTCTTCTTGGCGCGCGGCTTGCTCTTGGACTTATCGGCGACGCCTTCGGTTACGGTTGTCTTTTCTTCTTTAGGCATGTGGGGTCAGTTTATGTCTTTTCAAGCTTGATGCGGCCGCTGCCCATGGTGCGGCGGACGTTTCCGCGCACGGTGCGGCTGTTGGTCTTGGTGCGCTGTCCGCGCGCCGGCAAGCTCTTCGCAAGGCGCGATCCGCGGTAGGAACCAATGTCCTTCAAGCGCTTGATGTTGCCCATCACTTCGCGGCGCAGTTCGCCTTCAACCTTAACGTTCTTTTCGATGTGCGAGCGAAGCAAGTTGACATCTTCTTCAGAAAGATCCTTAACGCGGATGTTGCCGTCAACCTTGGTTTCAACCAAAACCTTCTTGGCGGTCACCGAGCCGATGCCATAGATATAGCAGAGCGCGAATTCGAGCTTTTTGTTTGGGGGAAGAGTAACGCCGGCGATACGTGCCATAGATTAACCTTGTCGCTGTTTATGCTTCGGCGTTTTTTTGCAAATGACAAAAAGACGCTTACCGCGTTTGATTAAGGCGCACTCGGCGCAGATTTTTTTAACGGATGATCTGACTTTCATGGTAAATAAAAAAAGGCGTCAATATCGGTAAACGATCCGGCCCTTGGTCAAGTCATATGGCGTCATCTCCACTTTAACCTCGTCACCGGGGAGAAGACGAATGCGATTCAAACGCATCTTGCCAGACAAAAAGCCGAGGATCGTTTGACCTGTTTCAAGCTTTATTTTAAAGGTCGCCGCCGGAAGAAGTTCTTCAACTGATCCGCGGGCCTCGATGACATCCTTGGTGGATGCTTTATCTGTCATGGATACTAACAACAACTAAGTTAATTGGCAAGTCTGCCAACTTGATTAATATATTAAGCGAAAATATTGATATCGTCAAGGGGTAAGGCCGTGGCTTGGTTAAGCCGTTTTACGGCTCAACAATCGCCCTTATCCGACGAACACCCGCCGAAACCGCCTCTTCCTTCACGATTTTGACGCGTCCGACCTCCAGGGTGTGGGTAACATGCGGCCCGCCGCAAACTTCCTTTGAGAAGCCGCCGACGCTGTAGACTTTGACCGTTTCCGGATACTTGTTCTTGAAGAACGCCAGCGCCCCCTCGGCAACCGCCTGCTTGAACGGCATTTCCGCCATGGTGACGGCGTCGTCCTTGGCAATTTCATCATTCACGATCTTTTCCGCCGCCATGATCTGTTCGGCGGTCATCTTTTGCGGATAAGTGAAGTCGAAGCGCAGGCGTTCGGGTGTGATATCGGAGCCTTGCTGATGCACTTCGTCGCCCAGCACCTGGCGCAGCGCTTTATGCAGCAAGTGGGTGGCCGTGTGCAGGCGTGTCACCTTTCTAACTTCTTCTTCATTCGAAGCCTTGACCTCACCGGTGAGGATGAGGCCGTGCCCGCCGAACTTGCCGGTTGAACCGGCTTTGGAAATTTCTTGATGCTCCTTCATGAGGTCGGTCGCGCGCTTTTGCAAGGCGGCGCGATCGTAGGCAAAGCCGCTCTCGTCCAAGAGGTCAAAGGTAACGTCGAACGGCAGACCGGATGACTGATAAAGGTCAAAGGCGTTTTTCGCCATGGTGTCAACAAAGGTCGCCGAGTCGTTCTTGGCGGCGGCAAAAAGCTTGTTGAATTTATTCAAGCCGTCTTTAAGCGCGTTCGAAAACTTGTCGTATTCTTTCGCGAGTTCATCTTTGACGACCGCGAGATTCTTAATGATCTCGGGATAAGCGCCGCCGTACATGCCGACGACCGCGTCGATCCGGTTCAGGAGATCGCTTTTTGTCAGACCAAGCTTTTGCGAATGCACGACCAAGCGGCGCATGATGCGGCGCAGGATGTAACCGCGATCCTTGTTGGACGGCGTGACGCCGTCGGCCAAAAGAAAGACGCTGGCGCGCAAATGATCGGAAACAATGCGGGCGCTTTTCTTGTTGTCCATGGCAAGCAGATCGCCAAAGACGGTCTGGAACGCGTCGGTGTCGTAAATGGAGGCGGTTTTTTGCACGATCGTGACCAAGCGTTCAAAACCCATGCCGGTATCGACGCCAGGCGCGGGCAGTTTCGTCAGTTCGGCCTTGTTCGCCAATAAATCTTCGCGCGAGGACGAACACAAAAATTCGTTGAAAACGATATTCCAAACTTCAACGTCTTTGCCTTCGGAGGTTTTACAATAAATTTCCGTCGTCGGTCCGCACGGGCCTTTTGAACCGGTCGGTCCCCAGAAAACGTCTTCCATTCCTTCTTCGCGAACATCGGTAATGCCCAGCGAATTCCAAATGGCTTTCGATTCCAAGTCTTTCGGCACGACATCGGAGCCTTTGAAGATCGTCACGTAGGAGATGGGCAAACCGACGACCTTGGTGATGAATTCGTGGGCGTAGGCAATGGCTTCGTTCTTAAAATAGCCGCCAAAGCTGAAGTTTCCGAGCATTTCGAACATCGTCAAATGCGTCGCATCCCCCACCTCGTCGATGTCAGAGGTGCGGAAGCATTTTTGCACCGAGGCTGCACTGCGGCCGATCGGTTTGCCGATCGACGGATGCACCGTCGTGGTCGGATCAAGTTCGGCGTAATACGGCTTGAACTGCTGCATGCCGGCGGTGGTCAAAAGCACCGACGGATCGTCCGGGATAAGCGAAGACGACGGCACGATGGTGTGGCCGTGTTGTTTGAAATATTCGAGAAATTTTGTGCGGATCTCGTTGGAGGTCATATTGGCGTTATGAAACATGAAGCATAGAACATGAAACATTCAATGCGAAGCCGGAATGCTTCATGCTATGTGTTTCATGTTTCATTCTTCCATACTACGCAAGCGGCAACGGGTGGGCAAGGATCAGATGGTCGACGCCGTGCGCCGTAAATTCCAGTTCGTAGCGCCGGGCTTGCGAATCGATGATCAGGTCGTATTCCTCTTCAGTCAGCGCGTCGATCTCGTCCTGGCTCTTGACGAAACCCAGGTCGCGCGCCGCCAATTCGTCGGCCAAGGTCGCTTGGAAAGTTTCGTCGTCGTAAGCGTCGATCTCTTCGTGCAGGGCGCGCAAGATGAGATTGTTGAGGGTCAGTTCGCCTTTTTCTTCCATCACCATGCCGTCGAGACCGGCGGCTAGGCCGCACTTCAATAAGATCTCTTCCAGCTCGTCAATTTCCGCCGCGCCCCGAACATGGCCCGCCAAATGGACGGACTCAAGCAAAGTGATGAATTGTTCGCGAGTGAGGTCGAGATTCATATATTTATGAAACATGAAGCATGAAACATAAAACATCAAATGCGAAGCCCGAATGCTTCATGTTGCGTGTTTCATGCTTCATTAGACAATAACCGCCGATCCCAGACAAATGTCGCCATCATAAAACGCGGCGTACTGGCCGGGGGTCACGGCTTTCTGGCCGTCCTTGAAGACCAGGCGAAGGCGTCCGGACTCTGATTGTAGCGTGACGGCGCATGATTGCAAGGGTTGCCGGTAACGCAGGCGCACGGCGCATTCAAGCGGGAAAACCGGAACCGCCGTTATCCAGTGCGGGTCGATCGCTTCAATTTCATTCCGGAACAAGGCCGGGTCGTAAGCGCGCGCCACCACGAGCGTATTTGTATCTGGGATCTTTTTTGCGACATATTGCGGTTCGCCGCCGCCTCCGCCAAAACCATGGCGCTGGCCGACGGTGTAAAACGGCAAGCCGCGATGTTCGCCAAGGGTTTTTCCGTCGGTGTCGACGATCGGGCCCGGTGCCGAAACGACCTTGTCCTTCATGAAATTCTCAAAGTTGCGCTCGCCAATGAAACAAATGCCGCTGGTCCCCTCTTTGGCGGCGACATGCAGGCCGACTTGGCAGGCAATGGCGCGCACTTCGGGCTTGGTCAGTTCGCCAATTGGAAAAAGCGTCCGCGCGATCTGGTCTTTTGTGATGCGCGAAAGAAAATAGCTCTGATCCTTTTCAGGATCGCGACCGACTAACAGCTTGCCGTTCTCTTGCCGCGCGTAATGTCCGGTGGCCACGAACGCCACGCCAAGCTTATCGGCCACGGCGCAGAGCGCTTCAAATTTAACGAACGGATTGCACAAAATGTCCGGATTGGGATTAACGCCCCTGTTCAAGCCTTCGATGAACGGCGCAAAAACGCGGTCGCGATATTCTTTCTCGTGATCAACGGTCTGAAACGGCAGGTCGAGCTTGGCGGCGACCCGCATCGCATCCTCGCGGTCGCGCAAGGCCGGACAAACCCCGTGCTCGTCCGGTTCGGTCCAATTCTTCAAATACACGCAAAAAACCTCGTATCCCTGTTCTTTCAGGAGATGCGCCGCCACCGCCGAATCAACGCCCCCGGAGAGTCCGAGAACGACCCCTCGACCCGGCTCGGGGCAGGCTTTTTTATGGTCTAATTCATTATTCATTCGTGAAATAATATCACGGGGAACGAATATGTTCAAGCTTAGCAACAAAAATACGGCCCGGAGGCCGTATTTTTCAAATGATGATCTTATCGCGACGCGGCGTATTGGATATCGTTTGAATATGCCTGCTCTTGCGCGGTGACCCAAGCGTCGCTCGCGGCGGTGGCGTCGGCGGCCAATTGATTCTCGATCAGATCGTCGTTATCGCCATTAGTATTATCATCGCTGTCCGCGACCTTATCAGCTTCGTCAAAACGGCGATCGATCAAAACTTGCTGCGCGTCGGCCTTGGCTTGCGGGTTTGTCTGAATGCCGACATAGGCCGTTTCACTGGCGCGCTTGATCGGATAAAGAATGTTTCCCGGATTCACTTGTTGAGCGGCAAAAACCGTTCCGCCGGTTCCGAGGATCAAAAACGCTCCAAAACCGACGGCATAGCGCCAAGCAAAACCGCGTTGAACGCTAAAGGCATCGGCACGGATCGCCGCCATGACGTTTTCTTTGATATGCGACGGCAAAACCGGGGCGTCTTCGCGCAGTTTGCCGAGCATTTTGTCTAGGCGGTAACTCATGGCTTTATGGGCATTACTTCTTTAAGCGATTTCAGTGCGCGATGGACGCGGACATAAACCGCATTCGGGGTCACATCAAGCGCTTTGGCAACTTCTTCGATCTCCAATTCGTCGATATAGCGCATGACAAGCACGTCGCGGAATTCCGGTTTGATCTTGGCAAGCGCTTCCGCCAAGGCAACTTTGTCGAATTCTTGATCAAGCATGACCGTGGCGCGGTCGTGTTCGTCAGGCCGATCGTACATCGTCAGGTCATCGGTCGGAATATCGCCCGTGCTTTTCCGGCGATAATGGTCGGTTAGCGCGTTCTGTGCGGTGGTATAAAGAAATTGCTTAAGATAGGTGATCTTTTTTCCGGCCTTAACATACTCCCAGCACTTTAAGAACGTCTTTGACGTCAAGTCTTCGGCGGTTTCCTTATTCGGCGCCCGGTAAGAAAGGTGCCTCAAGATCAACGGCGCATAACGGTCGTATGCCGCACTGAAAGCTTCATGATCGCCGCGTTGAATGCGTTCGGCAAGCAAGGCGTCGGTCAATTTTGTCCAAGGATTCGCCATATTCGACGCGAATTAATCGATAATCTTACCGGAGAACCTTACCCTATCAAAATTTAAAGTCAACCAACGGGGGGTTTCGCGTCGTTTTCGGGGTTTTTTCGCAATTCCGGCGGCTTTGGCCTGGCCGGAGGCGGCGATTTTAATGCTGAAAGAGAAATGCTTGGCGGCAGCTGTTGCGGCTGGGGTTGAGGCACGGTCCTAATTACCGGCGCGGGCGCAACAATGCGAACGACCGGTCGCTCGGCTTGTCTGGGGACGAATGCCGGCGCGGCCGGAGCGACGGTTCGGATAACAGGAGGAGGCGGCGTTGCGACAGAACGGATGACCGGCCGCTCGGCATAGCTCGAAGGAGCTGGCGCGGGCGGCGGAACCGCGAAGACAGCGGCCGGTCCCTCGGCATGGCTTCCCTCGGCAGGTTCGGGACTTCGCGGGACGACCGCCGCTGCGGGCGGCGGCGGGAGCGGCAAAGCGACCGAATGAATGACCGGCGCGGTCGAACGGACGGGCGTTGCCGCGCCGGAGCGGACCAATTCCAAACAGTCCTCGCAGTAGATCGGGCGGTTGGGGTCAAATTTGAAACCAACGGTGAACTTTTTTCCGCAGCGCGAACAAGTCGCTTCGAACGAAGGCTTGTTGCTTTTCCTCGGGCGCGAATCGGTGTCCGGCTCGTCCCCTTCTTCCGGCTCGCTCCATTTGATCACCTTTTCTTCGATGACCGCGCGCGGCACGGCATAGCGCTCGCGCGAAACCTTGATCACCTTTTCATTATTGCCGGTCGTTAGCGCAAAAGGCGGCAAGGTGTTGGCGGAAAACGGATTTGAAGAAACGCCGTCGATCATGAGTTTCAAGTAGATCTGGAATTTGGTGAGATTGACCAGGTCCTGAATGGTGAAGGTCGGCATGAATTCGTTTTCCATGAACTCGGCATCCTTGGCGCCGACGCGATAGATGATCATCGTCCCGACGTTGCCGAAGATGGCTGGGCGCACGGTCTCTTCGTCCAGCTGTTCGATGTATTGATGGGCGACGATCAAATTGAGGCGGTATTTGCGGGCCTCGGACAGGATGTTGGCGAACGATTCGGTGGCGAAGTTCTGGAACTCGTCGACGTACAAATAAAAGTCTTGACGCTCTTTTTCCGGGATGTCGACGCGCTCCATGGCCGCCAGCTGGATCTTCGTAATGAGCATGCCGCCGATGAGTTTTGAGTTGTCTTCGCCAATGCGCCCTTTGGCGAGGTTCATGATGAGGATCTGCCGGTTGTCCATGATGCCGCGGATGTCGATCGTCGATTTTACTTGGGCCAACATGTTGCGGATGATCGAGGCGGAAAGGAATTGGCCGACCTTGTTTTGAATGGCGGCGATCGCTTCTTTGCGAAATTTGTCTTCCCAGACATTGTACTCGTCAACCCAGAAAGCTTTGACCACCGGATCTTTAATGGACGCGACCACGCGAGCGCGGAAGCTCTTGTTGGTCAAAAGACGGTTGATGCCCAAAAGCGTCGAACCGGGATAATCGAGGAGCGACATGATGCAGTTGTTCATGATGTGCTCCATGCGCGCGCTCCACACGTCCGGCCAAATTTTCTTGAAGACGCCCATGAGGCCGGAGGCGACAAGGTGCTTGTGCGATTCTTCGACCGCTTCCAAAATATTGAAGCCGACCGGGTACTCCATGTCCGACGGGTTGAAATAGACGACGTCGTTGATGCGGTGCGAGGGAATGCATTCGATCACGTGCTCGGCAAAGTCGCCGTGCGGGTCGACCAAGCCGACGCCGTGCCCGGCGTAAATGTCGGCCATGACCATGTTCTCGATGAGCGTCGTTTTGCCCATGCCGGTTTTTCCGACAACGTAAACGTGCCGGCGGCGGTCGTCGGTCTTGATCCCGAATTTGCGCGAAGCGTTCCTGAAGTTCGTCGAGGCGAACGGGATGACTTCGTTCTCATGGTCGTGAGTGTATGGAGGAGGAGGCATTGTTTTGGAATTAGGAGATAGGAATTATGAATTAGGAATTTGTCCGTCGGTTTCTTAATTCCTATCTCTTAATTGATAATTCTAATAACGCATTTAGACAAAAGGAATGCTCGGCGGCGGCGCGCCAATGGCCGGTCCGGCATCGTCGGTCGGCGGTTCGACTTTGACGGGCTTCACCGGCCGCTTGGGGCGCGACCATTCGCCTTCGGCCATGCCGCCCAGTTCGCGCGGCGCTTGCGGCAAACCGGCCGGCGGTTCGGCGCGGCGCGACTCGGTCTTTTTGACGAGCGGCGCCTTGGTCGTGATGATCGGGAAATGCCAAATGGTCGCCAGTTCGGTGACATTCAAAACGCTGTTGGTAGCGCCGTCGCCGGAACGACTGATATAGCGCGACAGCATGCGGCGCTTTTTATCGTTCAAGGTCCAACGCAGCCAAAAATAATCGTCTTGTGTCATGACGGGAATGTAGGGCGTAAAAGCGTTCGAGCCAAGCGCGTTAAATTGGTTCAACGAACCTTTAATCGCCGGGTAGATGCGCGGAATGAATTTGATCTTCTTGGGGGCGATGTAGACAATGCGGATCTTGCAATTGAATCCCGGTTTGGCGATCTTTTCGGCCACGCCCTCCATGGTCGCCTTGGTGTCCGGCGTCATCATGAGCATTTTGAACATCGAACTGTCATCCTTCTTTTTAACGACCTCGCCCGGCGTGACCACGCTGCCATGGATCATGGCGTCGCTTAAAATGCCGATGGGGATGCCGGCAATTTGCGCGAGCAAATTGGGCTTTGGCGTTTCTTTGATGCCGGCCATTTTCTTGATGTATTTTTCACCGGCCTTTTTCCAATCATTATTGCTTGGCGTGGTTGCCAAAATTTGCAGCCAAACTTGTTCTTCGGGGCGTATTTTGGAAAGCGACTCAAGCATCGTGCCAAGCGGGTCTTTGTATTCGCCGGCCAATTTTTCTTCAAATTCATCGTGCGTTCTGATGGGGAAATAATCGGGATTTTTCAGCTTGAATTCCGAGCCGAAAAGATCAAGCGCGTCGCCGTCCTTCGGCGGAAAGGTCATGGTTTTAAAAGGCGCAGCATAGTCTTCAACCTCGTTGATCTCGGCATCCGGATACTGCGAAAAAACCGCCGATTCCACCAAGTCGCGAAAACGGACTTCCGTGCGCACGTAAAATTGCACGTATCCGCCGTGCGAGCAAATTTCAAAGGAAAAGGTCGGTTGCAGTTTGCCGTCGCGCCACTTGCCGATAAAGTCGACCGACGCGCTGGCGCCGTGGATGTGGGTAAAAACGTTTTCGACCGCCTTGGGAAGCTGTTCGTTCTCTTTGGGCACGTCGATCGCCAAAAGCACGTATTTTGCCTTGGCCGCGAATAAATTTTGCCGCCACATTAGCCAAACCTCTTTAAGGCCCCACAAGCAGACGATCGTGAACGGGATCCAGCCGCCAATGACAAACAGCCGCCCAACTATTTGAAAGGGGTTGCCGCTCGCGAAATCGAGCAATTGATTGGTGTCGATCGTTATAAATTGGAAGAACATGTGGGTATTGTTTGCCCAGCTTAGCACAAAAAACGGAATAAATCAAGAAAATATACGGATGCCGAATGTCGAATGACTAATGACGAATGTCGAATGAAAAAAGGCCGCAAAGCTATCTGAATTAGACCTCGTTAGCGTCGTCTTCTGCGGTATTTTCAGCTTTTTCTTCATTCTCGTCTTCCTCAACGGGGCGCTCCTCGTCGAGAATATCGATCGCCGCCCCGCCATCGGCATCGTTCATCCCCTGCCCTTTCATGAGTTCGGCGATCTCTTCGCTGATCTCTTTGTCTTCGATCTCGTCTTCGTCGATCATATGTAAATTTAATTCTAGCCTTCATTCATATTTTATTCAGAAACGCGAAAAAAATCAAAGATCTTCCGAGCATAAAAAAACGCCGCCCGAGATAAGCAGGGGCGGAGTAGCGGTGCGGGTGCGGAAAGGGCTATGGCGATTCGATCCGTATGTCGTTCGTGCCAGTCAGCTCCCGGAATTGGACAAGCTTAAAGCCCTTGCGAAGGGCGTAAGCGCGCCCAGGAACCAGGCGGTATTCCTCGGTGAGCTCTTGGAAGAGAACGCTCCGGATCGTGCTGAAACGGATCCTGGCGATCGAACAGGCGTCCTGTTTTTGTTCGAACCGCGACCAGTCGTCTTCGTTTTGGGAGCGCATGGCTTGAGCTTCGGCCTCGAGCGCGACGGCGGCCAGCTCATTGGCGTGCTTCTTAACCTCGATGGCGCAGGCAAGGGCATTCAAGGCGAGGCCTTTGAGCGTGGCGATCACGACTTCGCTTTCGCCGACGGGTTTTGGCGGGTCGTACTTTGCGGCGTTTTCCGGATTGAAGTCGTCGCCGAGAGCGCGGAGCAAGGTATTGAGGATCATCGGTTCTCCTTTTTTAACGGGCCTAAAAACAATTAATCGCATTTTTTAAGCTTTGTCAATCGGCAATTCGCGCGCGGACGGTTGCGCCGGTCTTGGCGGGAGGAGCTTTGACAAACGGCGCGATTTGTGAGACAAAACTAGCGGAGAGAAAAATGGGCAAAAAGATCTTGATCATTGATTCCAACAAGGACCGCTTGGACTTGTATCAGCAGGTGCGCCAACAGCTGGCACCGGACGCCGAACTGACGACCGTCGACGGCATGGACGGCGCTTTGACAGCGCTTGCCGCTTCCCCGTTCAATACGATCGTCTTGGGATCGATCGGGAACGACGACTACGACCAGCAAGAAAAGCGGCATCGCCTGCTGGCTAAGGCCTGCAAAAGCGCCGAGTGCATCATTTACAATACAAGGGCGCTGGCTTCGTATAATGATCTGGCTTTGCTGTTTCGGATCCTCGCTTTCAGCCTGAATAATATCTCGAGCATGTATCCGCGCTTCGAAAAACCGGAAAAACACCCTCGTTGAAAGGAAGAAACATGCGAACACGCAAACGAACGATCATGGCCGTTGGAACCAACCAGAACTTGTGCGACAAACTCGCCGAGGCGCTCGGTTTGCGCCCCGGCCTCGACGAGATCAAATACCGGCATTGGTACGATCCGAACTCGACCAAACTCGATGAGGAACCCGATATTATCGTGACGGAAGCTCATCGCGGCGGCGCGGCCAATGCCTTCAGGATATACGTTCGCGATCTTGCGCTCGCGCATCCGCAAACCAAGATCGTGGTGATCGCTTGCGGCTTGTGCGGCGGACGGTTCGATGCGCATGCGGTCGTGCATACGCCGCTGGTCCAGGACCTGGCCGATGTTATCAGGCCGCTGCTGCCGGGCGAGACGATTGACGCGTAAATTAGACGCGCTTCAGACTTCCCTATTTTCGAGGGAAGTTTTTATTTTATATAATGAACGTACGAGTTTCTGTAAGGGGGCGGGGCACCCTTGGCTCGCCATCAGGCGACCAAGGACGACGGCCTCCCTAAGGTCGTCCGTTTTGCGAGTTCGCTGAGCCTGCCCTGTACCATGCTAGGTACGGGGCCTGTCCCTCCCCCTTACGAACCCCCACCCCAGCAAGCAAACTCCTCGGTGCCTCGTCGTGGTGGTGATTCCGCCCGCGCCAGCCAGCGGCAGGCGGGCGGAATTTTTATTTTTGGTTCGATTGTATTTATAAAACAAAAGAACGGTCCGAATTCTCGGGCAGTTCTTTCAAAATCTGATCTTTACTTCTTGGCTCCGCGTTTTTGCCATTCGACCAGGATGGGCGAGGCGATGAAGATCGAGGAGTAGGTTCCGAAGAAGACGCCGATGATGAGGACGAGGATGAAATTCTTGACCGACGCGCCGCCGAAGAAAAAGACGGCGAGGAGGACCATCATGACGGTGAGCGAGGTGTTGATCGAGCGGACAAAGGTCTGGTTGACCGAGTAGTTCACGATCTCGTCAAATTCGCCGTCGCGCTTCAGGAGGTTCTCGCGGATCCGGTCGAAGACGACGATCGTGTCGTGGACCGAGAAGCCGAGCACGGTGAGGAGCGCGGTGACGAAAAGAATGTCGACCTCATAGCCCAAGAAGTGGCCCAACACCGAGAAGAAGCCGATCGGAATGAAGACGTCGTGGAAGAGCGCGATCACGGCGGCGACGCCGTATTTCCAGGACGCGACCGGGCGCGAGACCTTGCGGAAAGCCCAAGCGACATAAAGGATGATCGCGAGCAGGACGGCGATGATCGCATAGACCGATTTGGTCTTCATTTCGTTGCCGATCGCGGGACCGATCGAAGAAAAACTCTTTTCTTCAAGCACTTTGGCGCCGGTCAGGTCTTTGGTCGCAAATTTGGTTTCGAGCGCGCTCAAGAGTTTGGCATGCTGATCTTCGCCAACGTCTTTGAAGCGCTGAATGGTCTCTTTGTCGCCGGAGTTTTGAATAACGACATCTTCGACGCCCTGTGCCTTGAAGACGGTCGCGATCGAGGAAGCGTCGGGGCGCGCGACATTCCAAGATATCTCTTGGATCGAGCCGCCGGTAAAGTCGATGCCGAACTTAAGCCCCCAAACAAAAAGCGAAACGATCGACGAGGCGATAAGCACTCCGGAAATTATGAACCAAGCGGCGCGGTATTTGATGACTTGCATAAGTTATTTCTTTTCTTCCGCTTTGCGGTTAAGACTGGAGCCGATGAGCCACAAGTGGCGGCCGATGCGTTCGCCGATCGCCGAACGGATGAAGTTCCTAGTCACGATGATCGCGGTGAACATCGAAAGCAGAATGCCGATCGCGAGCGTGATGGCAAAGCCGCGGACGGTCGAAGTGCCGAACCAAATGAGGATGGCGCAGGTGATGAGCGACGAGATGTTCGAATCGCGGATCGAGTTCCAGGCGCGCTTAAAGCCTTCGGAAAGCGCTTCGCCGATGGTGCGGTTGTTCCTTATTTCTTCTTTGACGCGCTCGAAGATGAGGACGTTGGCGTCAACGGCCATGCCGATCGACAGAATGAAGCCGGCGATGCCCGCGAGCGTCATGGTGATGCCGCAGAGTTTGAAGACGGCGAGAGTGAGCGCGGTGTAAACGGAGAGCGCGAGCGCCGCCATGAGGCCGGGCAGGCGGTAGACCAAAAGCATGAAGAGCACGACGGCCAAGAAGCCGATCACGCCGGCGAACAGCGAGCGTTCAAGCGAGGCGGCGCCCAAGGTGGCGTCGACCGTCTGCTGGGTGACGAGGCTGATGGGAACCGGGAGCGCGCCGGCGTTGAGGCGGCGGGCCAGGGTCTTGGTTTCGTCGAGGGTGAAGTTGCCGCTGATGACCGCCGTGCCGCCGGTAATTTGCGCTTGCACGGTCGGGGCGGAAATAAGCTGGCCGTCAAGGAAAATGCCGAGCGGTTTGCCGATGTTCGCGCCGGTGATGTCGCCAAAGAGTTTTTGCCCGTTGGCGTTCCAAGTGAGCTGAACGGTCGGTTCGCCGGACTGCGGATCGAAGACGACGGCCGCGCGCTTCAGGTCCTTGCCCGAAAGCTGGGTCATTTTCCAACCGGAAGAATCGGCGGCGGTTGCGGGCGCGGGCGGCGCTTGCGTCGTGATCAAAATATGGCTGGCGCTGATCTGCGCGACGCCGTTAACGGTTTTTTCGCCGGTCTTTTTGATGATATGGTAGCCGTACTGCGAAAGAACCGGTATTTTGGTGATCTCCCCGACTTTGAGCGCGAACGCGGCGTCGGCAAAAGGCGCGACCATCTGATCTTTGGAGAAAAAGCCGAGATCGCCGCCCTTGTCCTTGGAGCCGGGGTCTTCGGAGTATTGCTTCGCGAGCGCGGCAAAATCGGCGCCTTTCGCAAGCGCAAGTTTTTCAACCATGTCAGCCTTTTTCTTGGCCGCGTCGTTATATGCTTTCATGGCCGGAGTCAAGACCGGCGTCGTGAGCGTCGTCGTCGCGGGCGGCGTCGCCGCGGTCTCGCGGAAATCCAGGGTCGGCGTTTCGCCGATCATCTTGATCGCTTGGTTCACGTCCTTGATGCCGGCCAATTCAACGATGATCCGGTAGTGGCTGCCGCTGCGCTCGGTCTGCACCAGCGGCTCGGCGACGCCAAAGGCGTTGATGCGGCGTTCGATGACGTCGCGGACGCCGGCCAAAGACTCGTCGCGGTCGCCGGCGCTTATTCCGCTCATGTCCGCTTCATAGACGAGGTGCGTGCCGCCCAAAAGATCAAGGCCCAGTTTCCAAGGCGTTTCGGGGGCGGCGGGCAATTTGACCCATTTGAAAGAATTATTTTTCGCGGCGGCGGAATTCACAACCTTGGCCGCGTCATTATACGGCTTGGAATAATCGTAGAGTGCGGCGGCGAGCGTGATCACGACGATCGCGACAATGCGCCAGCGCAACTGCCCGCGCTTTGAGGGCGCGAAGATCTTTTTTAACAAACGCCAAAGGCCGCCGCCAAAGAAGCGGAACGGTCCGGCTACCGAAGTAAGAGCGCTTTTCACCTTTTCATTCATATCCTATATGTGGATAGTAAGACGGTCAGATTATCACGGCTTTTGCGACTGCGCAAGATTAAAGAGACAAATGGCGTTTTCTGCTGTTTTGCGCTGAATATCGTCACTCGACACACCGCGCAGCTCAGCCACTTTTTGCGCAATGATCAGCACGTTCACGGGTTCGTTGCGTTCGCCGCGTTTGGGGAGCGGCGAAATGTACGGCGCGTCGGTTTCAATGAGAAGCCGATCGAGCGGCATGCTGCGCACGATCTCCGCGAGCGGGTTCTCGGTTTGGGTTTTGCGCGGCGGGAAAGTGACGATGCCGCCGATGCCCAAATGCAATCCCAGCGCGAGGCATTTTTGCGCATCGTCCGTACTGCCGCCGAAGCAATGCATCACGCCAGGAACCGTGTCGCCGTATTCGCCGCGCAAAATTCGCAGCGCGTCATTATAAGCGCTGCTGTCGCCGCTGTCGCGAACATGCATGATGAGCGGCAATTTTTTCTTTTTGGCAAAAACGAGGTGCGCCAAAAAATTTTCTTGCTGCCTTGCCTTGATCGCATTGATCGAATGTCCCGGCGTTTCCGCCAAGCGATAATAATCAAGTCCCGTCTCCCCTATCGCAACAACCTTGTCAGAAACGGACAGCGATGCAAAAAACGATTCTTCAAAAAATTCTTCCTCGGGCGGCGCGGCGACCTCTTGCGGATCATGGTGCGGCGCGTGAACATGGCCCGGGTGCACGGCGATCGAGGCCCAGACGCCGCCGTCGTACGCTTCGGCGAGCGCCACCGCGGCGGCCGACGTTTCCTTGTTGGTGCCGACGACAATAACGCCAATGCCGCTTTCGCGGCATTTTTCGATCAAAGCTTCGCGGTCGGCATCATAAGCCGCGAGCTGCAAATGGCAATGGGAATCGATAGCCTGATAAATGGACAACATACAATGGACAACATACAACTCCGGTCACGTCCGGACGGGACATGAATTGTCCATCGTCCATTGTATGTTGTATGTCTTTTATACCTTATAAAGCATTTGGATCGATTTTGGCAAAAGCGGCATGAGGATTGAGGCGGCCGACATGAGTGAAACGGCGAGGACCGAACTCGCGAGCGAAGTAATGATGGGGAATGGCAGCGTTTTAAGGACGATGAGCGTGGCGCCGACGACAAAAACGCCTTCAAAAAAACCCAAGACTCCCCCGGCGGCGCGGTTGGCCAAACCGACGAGCGGTATTTTCATGAAGTTGAACGCTTTTTCAAGAACATGCAACAGCACGCCGAAAACGCGAGTGAAGACGATGAGAATGACGACGAAAGCGACGACCGTGCCAATGCTCTGGCTCCAACCTGTCTGCGCATGCAGCCAAGCGCCGCCCGCGGTATCGGTGCGACTCGCCACCCCGACGCCGATAATGAGCCCGAGGATCGAGCCGAGCATGTGAATGATGCCTTGGAAAAAACCGTTCACCACGAAAAGAATAACGCAGGCGGCAAGAATTAAGTTAAGGGTTTGCGGTGACATAGGTCTTATTGGTCCTATATGGCTTATTAACTTAGTCGCGGGAAAAGCGGTTCGCCCTTGCTCACCTTGGTGCCCGGTTTGAGCAAGCCCCAAGCTTGCAATTCGGAAAGCGGTTCTTTACCCAGATCGTGCGTCACACCCAGCCGCGCCAAAATTGTTTCGGATGTTTCCGGCATAAAAGGCCAAAGCATGAGCGCGATATGGCGGATCGTTTCGGCGAGAACGTACAAAAGCTTCGCCAATTCGGCCGGGTCGGTTTTGGCGAGCACCCACGGTTCGCGCTCGGTCACCAGCTTGTCGGCCGAGCCGATGACGTCCCAAACGTCGGCGAGCGCCAAATGCAGATCAAGCGCCGCCAAATGCCCCTGATAAGCGAGCCAAGACGGCATGATGACGGCCGCCGAGACCGCCGGCACGACGCCGTTCTCGTATTTCTCGATCATGGAGAGAACGCGCGATACCAAATTGCCGATGCCGTTCGCGAGGTCCCCGGCGTAGCGTTCGCGTAAGCGCGCTTCGGAAAAATCGCCGTCCGAGTTGAATGGCATTTCGCGCAACAAGAAATAACGCGCCGTCTCGGTGCCGAAATCTTCCGCGACCTTGAACGGGTCGATCACGTTCCCCAAGGTCTTGGACATCTTTTTCCCTTCGACCGAAATGTGCCCGTGAACCGCGATCTGGTGCGGCACCTCGACGCCGGCAGCCATAAGCATCGCCGGCCACATGACCGCATGGAAGCGCGAAATTTCCTTGCCGATGACATGCACGTCGGCGGGCCAATATTTCTTATAGCGCTCTTCCGGGAAACCGGCGGCGGTCAGGTAGTTGGTCAGCGCGTCGAACCAGACGTACATGACCTGCTCCGGATCGTCGGGGACGGGAATGCCCCAAGTGAGCTGTTTCCTGGAGCGCGAAATGCTGATGTCCTCCAAGTCCTTGACCCACTCTTTAACCTCGTTGAAGCGTCCGTTCGGCGTCACGAAGTCGGGCCGGAAAGCAAAAAGCTTTTGCAAGGCGTCCTTGTAATCGGTAAGTTTGAAAAAATAATTTTCTTCCTCAAGCTGTTCGGGGACGGTGTTGTGATCGGGGCACTTGCCCTCAACGAGGTCCTTGTCGGTCTTGAACGCCTCGCAACCGACGCAATAAAGCCCGCGGTATTTCTTCTTGTATATCTTTCCGGACATTTTGGCGCGGCGCCATAATTCTTGCGACGCCACGGCATGCCGCGCTTCGGTCGTGCGAACAAAGTCGTCATTCGAAATATTGAGCGTGTCGGCCAAGAGGCGGAACCGCGCCGAATATTTGTTGGTGAAAGCCTGCGGCTCAATTTTGGCGCGCGACGCGGCCTGCAGAATTTTCGAGCCGTGTTCGTCGGTGCCGGTCGCGAAGAAAACGTCTTCGGCGCGCATGCGGTGATAGCGGGCCAACACGTCGGCATACAAAAGTTCAAGCGCATAGCCGATATGCGGATCGCTGTTCACATAGGCAATGGCGGTCGTGATGTAGAATTTGTCAGGCATGGGAGTTATATAACATGGACCATAGATAGACCATGGACCATCCTTATTGAATGGTACGTGGTACGTGGTACGTGGTACGTGAGTATTAATGTTATCAATTTACCGGCCCCAGCACAATCACGAATTCGCCTTGGGGGCGAATGCGGCCGGGCGCGGCGAGTTCGGCGAGCGTTCCGCGCTCGGTCGTCTCGAACATTTTTGTGAGCTCGCGGCAGATCACGGCGCGTCGTTCGGGGCAAATGGCGCTTAGCTCCGCGAGCGTTTTCTCGATCCGATGCGGCGATTCGAACAAGACAACCGTATGTTCGGTTTCCGCCGCCGTTTTGAGCCGAGCCGTTCTCCCCTTTTTATGCGGCAAGAATCCGTAGAAAGTAAAAATATCGGCGTGGAATCCGGAAACCGAGAGTGCAGCGGTGACAGCCGAGGGGCCGGCGATCGGCACGATCTTAACCTCGCTCCCAAGCGCCCGGACGACTTCGGCGACAAGCCATGAGCCGGGGTCGGAAATGGCCGGCGTGCCGGCGTCGGAAACCAGCGCCAAGGTCGCGCCGTCGCGCAGTTTGCCGATGACCCGTTCGATCATGGCGGCACCGGCGTTGGCATCAAAGCGCTCGACGGGCGTGTGAATGTCGAAATGCGACAACAGCTTTTTTACGACGCGCGTATCCTCGGCTAATATCAAAGAAGCCTCGCGCAAGGTGGCAATGGCGCGGGGGCTCAAGTCTTGAAGGTTGCCGATCGGCGTGGCAACGATATATAGCGTACCGGTCATGAGCATAGACTATCGTTAAAATAGAAAACGGGCAATCCGCGAAGGACTGCCCGTTCATTTTTGCCGCGTCAAAACGATCAGAACATCTTTTTAGGCGCAAGCAATTTGCGATACTTCCGATACGACCAAACCATGCCGAAAACGAGCAACGCCAGAATAGCCAGAACGCCAAACATGAGCGCCGTCGAAAGGATCTCGTATTTGCCCATCATGGCATTGATGCGCGACTGCTGGTCTTTCACGACCTCCTCGAGCTCCAGGCGCTTTTTGCTCGAAGCGAGCAGTTCGTCTTTGAGCTTGCCGACCTCGCTTTCGCAGCGATCGCTTCCGCGCCGGCATTCCTTAAGCGACTTGTCTTGGTCGTCCTTGTCTTTCGCGATCATGCGCAAATCCAAATCGCACGAAAGCACGCGCTGCTCCAGCCGCTCGATCCGCTCGCTGGGCTTAAGTTTTACCGACGGCGCCGGACATGTTGCGTTCTCGTCCGCAACCGCCGGCGCGACAAATGCGATAAGCGATAGAAAGACGACAATTCGTTCCATCTCAAACCTCCTGATCGGGTTTCCATTCTTTGAGCAACCGGTTGGCGCGGCGATACTGGAACAGCAGGACGAAGAAGCCGAGGGCGATCGTGACGGCCAGCGCGCCGCAGACCTGCTTTTCGAAGATCGCGGCCTCGGTTTCCCGCTCCGCCTCTTTTGCGGCTTTTTGCGCCGCCGCCAGTTCTTCGCGCGTTTCCTTGAGGAAATAGTTGGCTTGGAAAAGCTCGTGCTCGACGGTCGCGTTCCGATCGGCGAGCTGGGTGTAAGCCGTTTCGGAGCGCTCAAGTTTTGCAGCCAGCTCGTCCTTTTGCGCCGTAAGCTCGATGATCTGAAGCCTGCTTCCTTGGTCGCGGTCGGCGAACGGGTCGGGTTTCGGGATCGGCCGAAGGTTGGCGTAGGTTGGCAAACCGGTGGTCGTCGGTCCAAGGTCCCGTATCTCCATGCTCGGGCCATCGCCATATTCGGCGGCAATGACCGGCGAAAGCAGGAAAAGCGATACGATCAGCGTGGGCATCTTTTTGTCTCCTTTTGTTTGTCTGTTTGTTTTTAAAGAACGAATTATATTGCCATGTATTGACGTTTTTGTCCAGTTTCAACATCCAAGCAAGAAAAAACGGACCAAACAGCCTAAGCTGCGAGGTCCGTTGGCGTTTCGTGGCGTCTTACCGACTATAACCCGGAGGCGGGGTTTCGTCGGCGATCGGCGGCAGTTCTGAAGGCGGCAAACCAGCCGTCCCCATGCCAAGCATGGTCGCTCGGCTGCTTTCGATCGCGATCGCATTCTGCGCAGTAAGTTCCGCTTCGGCAAGCGCAACCGCAGGATCGATCGGCGGCGCGGTCGGCATTTCTTCGGTCGTGGCCGGCAACGTCGCTGGCGCGGCAAGTCCGCCGTTAAGGACCGCGATCGTTTCATTGGCTTCGACGAGCGTCTGGCGCAGCGCCGCAACGATCTCTTCCAGCTCGGCGATCCGGCAAGCCATCTCATAGGCCTCCAGCGAGATCCGTTCGATCGTTCTTTCCGAGCCATTCTGGAAGTTGATAAGCCGCATGATGACTTCGTCGCGGGCTTCGAGTTTGTAGCCGGCGTCTTCGAGCATCCGCTGCAGCGCTTCGATCCGTCCGTCGCGAAAGCGAAGATCGGCAAGGCGCAGACCGTTGAACTGGACGGCAACGCGGTCGATCTGGTTCAGGAGATCGTCGATGCGCCGTGACGCCAAATACTGGCATCTTATGAGATCGGCGATCATGGCGCCGGCGCGTTTGCGCTTGTCGCGCGATTTTTCGTAGAGCGCTTTATACGCCTTGAGTTCGCTGAATGCGTTCATCAGCTTGTCGAGTTCGATCTGCAATGCGGCGATCTGATCGTCTTTTTCCTTGTCCGGAAGCCGGGCCAGGATCGCTCGGAACGAGTCGGCATATTTGGTTCCGTAGAGCAGAAGCACGACGAATGCCAAGCCGACCAGCAGACAATAGGTCCAGGCGCTGCTGACCGACTCCTCAAGTCCGGCGATCTTGGTTTCAACCAAGCGTTTTTCCGTCCGGGCAGCGACGAACTTTCCAGTGAGCGAAGCGATCTCCTTTTGCAATGACTCGATCTGCGCTTCGCGCTTCGATATTCTTGCCGCTTGCGCATCGGAGACGCTGTCAAGGGTGACATAATTCGCTCGCGATTCGTCCAGCCGCCCCGAAAGATCGGCGACCTGCGCGCGCAACCGGTTGATCTCGGCGTAGGCGTACCTGATCCGCGTGGCCGCTTCCTCGTTCGCGGGAGCCGCCGGTTTGGCCGCCGCGACCGCTGGGTACGGCGTGGGCGCGATCCCGGCGGGCGGAACCGCGGTTTCTTGCGCGGCCTTGTGTTCGAAACTGACGAGCAAAGGCACCAAGGCTAGCAATTTGACCATTTCGTTTCCTCGCTTTCTTTTTGTTGAAACATTATCGAAAACCTATTTTTAAAGGCCTATTCCTCAACATTCCCAACCGCGGACGTTAGCATTTCTCGGTGATCTTGTCCAGTTTGGCAATGGCATCGGATTCAAGATCGGGAAGCCCTTCGATCGACGCTTCGGCCGCCCTGACGATCTCGATCTTTGCCCGCGTTTCCGGATGCTCCGGCAAAAACAGCGAGCAGCAATCCTCATGCGGGCGGATCGAGATATCGAAAGTTCCATAGATGCGCGCTTCGGCCATGATCTCTTCCTTGTTCGTGCCGATCAATGGCCGCAGGATCGGCATGTGGATGGCGTCAGAAACGGCGGCGATATTCTCAACGGTTTGCGAAGCAACTTGCCCGAGCGACTCGCCGGTCGCGAGCGCGAGGATCCCCTCCCGATTCGCCAAGCGCTCGGCAATGCGGAACATCGAGCGGCGGTAAAGCACGACGCGCAATCCGGGCGGCGCGAATTTTACCGTCGCTTTTTGAATGTCGGCGAACGGCACCATGAAAACGGTCATGCCACCTTGCGCCCTGCTGATCACCTGCGCGAGTTCTTTTACTTTTTCCAGCGAGGCGCGGGTCGTGATCGGGTAGCTGTGAAAATGGATCCCGAAAACGGCGGCGCCGCGGCGCTCAAGGCGGAGGGCGGCCACCGGCGAATCAATGCCGCCCGAAAGCATCATCAAAATAGGCGCTTGGGAGCCGGTCGGCAAACCGCCGGGACCTTCCCACCGTTCGACCGAAACATAAGCGTCTTTTTCCAGCAGCTCAACCGCACAGACAATGTTCGGATCGCGCATTTTTACTTTTCTGCCGGTCGCTTCGATGATCTTTTCGCCGAGGGCGGCGTTCATTTCCATCGAGGTCGAGGCGAAATTTTTGTCCGACCGCATAACATCGACTTTGAACGTGCCTTCGGGCGCGTTTTTCATCATCGCGACCGCGATCGCCGAAATATTCTCCATCTGCGGCGCGGTGCGCGCGGCCGGCGCGGCGTAGACGACCCCGAAAAGGAACGGCATCAGCTTTTTTACCGCGTCAAGATCGGTCTGTGCGGCCACTTCGGCCAACAGACGGCCGCGGACAAGACGAACCGGACCGAGACCGGTATTTTTCATGACTTGGCCGATATTGCCGACGAGCATCTTTTCAAAAAAAAGACGATTGCCCGTCTTAAGGGCAATCTCGCCGTAGTGGAAAATGATCGTGTCCGAATGGACCATAAACCATGGACCATGGACCAATCAACAACTCGCTCTTTGCGAGAGAAATGGTACGTGGTTCATGGTACGTGGTCCATGCGTCAGGCTTCCAACTCGTCCGACCCGCAAACGGGGCAAACGGCGGCAAGCGAATTGGTCGCCTCGCAGTCGGCGCATTGGTTTCCAAGCGTCCCGCGAAGCACTTTTTCGCCGCTGCACGCGCCGCAGCGCATGATAACCTCGCCTTCCTCAATTTCGCCGCAAAACTGGCATGAATACGACATAATTGGGGGTTAATTACCCCGGTATCTTACTACGGTCTTTGGCTCGGCGTCAACTTTATGAAGATGATGAATTGTTAAATGTCGAATATCGAATGACGAATGTCTAATGCCGGAATTCGACCGTTGGTGAGTTTACCGAACCATTCGATATTAGTCATTCGACATTCGGTGTATAATGGATGATAACACTTTACCCCAACCATATGGCCTACTCCGCCAAACCGTTGCCTTTCAGCAAAGAGCTGACCGGCATTTCGCAAAAGACGATCGCGATCCATCACGACAAGCTCTACGCCGGCTATGTCGCCAAACTTAACGAGGTTTGGGAAAAACTGGGCGCCTCGCGCGATAGCGCCGATTTCCAGGCCGCCGCCAACCAAACATATTCCGAATTGCGCTCGTTGCGCTCCGCCGAAACGTTTGCCGCGAACGGCGTGTATTTGCACGAGGCCTACTTCAACGTTTTGGGCGGCGACGGCGCACCGAGCGGCAAACTTGCCGACGCGATCGCGGCCAAGTGGGGTTCGCTCGAAAAATTCATCGCCTATTTTTCCGCCAGCGGCATGGCAATGCGCGGCTGGGTCGTGCTGGCGTACAACGCCAATTCCAATGAGTTGAACATCTTCGGCGCCGACGCGCATAACGAAGGCGGCGTTTGGGGCTGCATCCCGATCATTGTTTTGGACGTCTACGAGCACGCTTACTTCATCGACTACGGCTCGGACCGGAAAAAATACATCGCTGATTTTTGGAAGAACTTGGATTGGACGGCGGCGAACGCGATCTATGAAAAAATAATAAACATGACCGCATAAACTTATGTCCGGGACAAGCGACATTTTTCGGGTCGGCGCACAGGCGCCGGATTTCAAACTTAGAGGGATCGTCTCGGGCGGCGAGGGCGGCACGGTCGGCGATTACGGCTTGAATGAGCTGCGCGGACGCTGGGTCGTGTTGTTCTTCTATCCTAAAGATTTTTCCATTGTTTGCCCGACCGAGGTCAGGGAATTTTCCGATCGTTTTGACGAGTTCGAAATGGTCGATGCCGCCGTCATGGGAATTTCAACGGACACGATCGAATCGCACATCCAGTGGATCAAGGGATTGGGCGCGCTTCGCTATCCCCTTTTGGCCGACCCGGCTTTCATCGCTTCCCGCGCTTACCAAACTTTCCTTCCCGACGAAGGTGTGTCGCTCCGCGGCACCTTTATCATCGACCCGGCGGGCATCTTGCGTTACGCGCTTTACCACGACAACGCCGTCGGCCGCTCGGTGAGCGAAACGCTGCGCGTTTTGGCGGCGCTCCGAACCGGCGAAATGTGCCCGGCCGAATGGCAGCCGGGCGAACCGACGCTCGGCCTTCGCGGCGATCTCCCGTAATAAAAATATCCTCGCTTCTCTAGCGAGGATATTTTTATTAGATCCCTTTAAGCCAGTTAAGCATTGTCCGCACGCCGTAGCCGGTGCCGCCCTTCATCATGTACGGCAGAACATCGCGTTCGGCAAAAGCCGGACCGGCGATGTCGAGGTGCGCCCAAGGCGCTTCGCCGGCGAATTCTTTAAGAAAGAGGCCGGCCGTGATCGCGCCGCCGTAGCGGGCGCGGCTGGTGTTGCGCAGATCGGCATGGTCGCCGGCAACAAGCGGCGCGTAATCGCTGGGAAGCGGCAAACGCCATAGCGGTTCGCCAGCCGATTCGGCGGCCGACCGAAGACGCTCGTAAAGCTTTTCGTTGACCGTCATGACGGCGGCAATGTCCGTGCCGAGCGCGACCATGCAGGCGCCGGTTAACGTTGCGAGATCGACGGTTTGATCGGGCTTGATCTTTTTGTCCGCATAAGAAAGCACGTCGGCCAAGGTCAGGCGTCCCTCGGCATCGGTATTCAAAATTTCAATGCTCTTGCCGTTCATCGCCGTCACGATGTCGCCAGGGCGCATCGCTTTTCCGGAAGGCATGTTCTCGCAAGCGGCGATCAGCCCGTGCACTTCAACCTCGAGTTCGAGTTCGCCCAAAACGGAAAAGATGCCGAGGACGGCCGCCGCGCCGGCCATGTCGCATTTCATTGTTTCCATGTGCTCGGACGGCTTGAGCGAAAGGCCGCCGGAATCAAAAGTCACGGCCTTGCCGACCAAAACGATCTTTTTATGCGGCTTGTCGGTTTTATGCGGTTTGTAAACCAAGTGTAAAAAATACGGCGCCTCTTCCGAGCCTTTGGCCACGGCCAAAAACGCACCCATGCCTAGTTTTTCGCAAGCGGTGGCGTCCAAAACTTTCAACTGCACGTTCTTTTCATTCGCCGCGATAGCCGCAGCATGATCGCGCAGGTGCGACGGGGCCAAACGGCAGGCCGGCTCGTTGACCAAGTCGCGGGCGTAGATCGTGGCGCGGGCGTAAACTTCGCCCAAGGCAATGCCTTTTTCGATCAAGCGGAGCGCCGGCGCGTCCTCCGCCATGATCGCGATCGTCGCCGGCTTGCGCTTATTGAGGCGCTTGGCTTCTTGCGGCTTGAAAGCCAGATACTTGTAATCGGCCAAGAGCGCGCCTTCGGCAGCGGCTTGCGCCGTCTCGGCAAAGCCCAAACCGGCGTTAGGAAAATAACAGGCGGCATTTTCCGCTTCAAGCTTCTCAACATAACGCGACGCCGCACCGGCGGCGCGGCGAACGGCTTCGGCGTTGAACGTTTTTTTGTCGCCGAGCCCGACGAGTAAAATGCGCGACGCCGGCAATTTGCCGTGCGTATGCAAAACAAGCTGATCGCCCAGCTTGCCGCCAAATTGTTCATCGGCGACGACACTCGTGATCAGGCCGCCGAGTCGCTTGTCGAAAGCCGCGAGCGCGCCGGAAAAAGTTTGCGTACCGCTAAAAACGCCAAAAATCGCCAAGTCGGCTTTTTCCTCGAAAATGTTTCCTTTTTTGGCGATGATATTCATAATGACGAGCTTATCAATTACTTTTATACCCGGCATTGAAAAAACGCAATGTTTTGCAAAAACGATGCTTCTGAAGCGCTCTTATATCTTTCTGGAAACGTGTCCGTTGCGCTGCGAACGGACATGGATCAAAACCAGCGTTGAAAGGATCGCGGAAAAATAGCACCACACGGAAACGAACGAAACGGCGGTGTAAAAATACGCCACGCCGAGCGAAAGCAGCGTAACCACGCCGAGCGTTCGCACCCAATGCCGGCTGGAATAGAGCAAGCTGCCGCACGTGGCGACCGCATAAGCGCCGCCGACGGCGTACTTCAAAGGCATTTTAAAAGAATAGATAATGTGGCAGCACAGCGCATTGTTCACCCCGATCGGGTTCAGCAAAAAAGTCGAGGCCGCGTAAACCGAGACAATGGCGCCCAAAATGACGAAATGGATCAAGAGCTGCCGCTTTTCCTTTTCCGGTTCGATCAAATACACGGCCGCCGGCACATAGGCCGGCCAAATGATGACGGCAAAAAATAGAAAGCCGTACGCCAGCGCCTTGCTCGCGGCGCCTGACCCGGGCGTGAGCCACAGGAAGCCCTCGATCAACTGCTGAACGGCAAAAACCAGCGGCACGGCCGCGTACATTATTCCGCGCTTGGTCTTGGTCTGCGAAACCGAAGCCGCGCCGACGACCGCAAGGACGCCGCTCGCCGCAAAACTGGCATTGGCTGAAAAGCACATAAGACCTGAAGGTAAGAACCAAGAATCAAGAACCAATTTCCAAAAAAATATTTAAAGTTTGCTAAGGTCGATGGTCGTGTCGATCCGGATCTGGGAAACAAAGTCGGGAATGTGGCTCACCATGAGAAGCGACCCCTCGTATTCGTCGAGCGCTTTGGCGATGACCGGCAAGTGGCGGAAATTGATGTGGTTGGTCGGCTCGTCCAAGATGAGCAGGCCCGGGCGTTGGAGCACCAGACGCGTGAAAACGAGCAAGCCTTTTTGCCCCTCGGAGAGTCCGCTGATCGTGTTGCCGAGCGCCTTGCCGTCCAATAAGAATCCGGCGGCGGTCGAGCGCAGTTTTTGTTCGTCAAATATTTCCATGACCTCGCGCAGGCAGTCGTAGGCTTTTTTGTCGTGATCGAGGGTGGAGAAATCCTGGCTGTAATAGCCGACGCGGACCTTTTCGCCGATCGCCACCCCGGGGGCCGTGCGCGCGACAATGCGGCGCAACAGCGTGCTTTTGCCAATGCCGTTCGGACCGGAAACCAACACGTGCGTCCCCTTTCGAAGCACCAGCGAAAGTTTTTTGGAGACCGGTTCGCCGTCTTTGACGATCCCGACCTCATTGATGTCGAGGATCTTGCCGCTGAATTCAAAGTCGAATTCCTGGACCGGAATGTTAAAATCGCGGATCGTCTTGTCTTCTTGGCGAACTTCGACCATGCTCTCTTCCATGTCGGAGGCGTGCTCGCGCATTTTTTTGGCGACCGAACGCAGCTTGCCGCCCTTGTGGGCGAACACTTCGGCTTGCGCCATCTTTTTCTTGATCTCGGCCTCGGCCCGGGCGTTCGCCATGTTCTCGCGTTCGATCCGTTTCGCGATCTCTTCGACCACGTTGAAATAATTGCCGACGTACTGCTCGATCTTTTTCGTGTGCACGTCCAAGTAAAGCACGCCGTCGGTAAAAGCGTTCAAGAATTCCGCGTCGTGTGAAATGACGATGACGGTCTTTTCATAGCACATGAGAAAGCCGGTCAAGTGGTCGATTCCCGCTTGATCCAAATTATTGGTCGGCTCGTCGAGGAGCAAAATGTCCGGATCCTGAATGAGCGAATAGGCCAAAAGCAAGCGCGCTTGCTGGCCGCCCGAGTGCGCCTTGAGCTTCTTGCCAATGTCGGTCGTGAGATTGACCGCATCGAGGACATCGGCAATGCGCTTATCAATGTTAAAAGGAATTTCTTCAAACGTTTCGCCAAACCATTCGCGCACCGTTTTGTCCATGTCGGCTGGCGCGATCACTTGCCGCGCATGGCCGACTTTGGCGTCCTTGGGCGTCATGAAGATGGTGCCGGACTTGGGTTTCAATGATCCGAGGATCATGTTGAAAAGCGTCGATTTGCCGGCGCCGTTCTGTCCCATGAGCGCTATTTTTGAACCGTTGCGCACCGAAAAACTGGCCTCATCCATGATGGGTTTGCTTTCGCCGTATTCAAAGGTGACTTCATTGAAACGCAAGACGACCGTGTCATTGGCCATAAGCTGATCATGTTATCGCGGCAAGCGTTCAAAGTACGCTATTTTTTCGTTTTAGGCAAGGAGAGGTTCGAGCTCTGACCGTCTTCCTTCAAGACTGTTTTAAATCTCGTAAAATCGGCGAATGGCTGATCGCCCGGCATTGGTGATTCTTCGACCGCCATTTTCAGGGCCCCCAGCGCCCCGGCGTCGTTACCATCCTGGACCTCAAACGAGGCTTGGATAAAATAATAATCTTCCAAAAATTGTTGTCCAAAAATATCCTGACCAAGCACATAACGATCGCGGTCGGAAATGGATAATTTTGGGGGGTTCGCCAGTACCGCGCCGGGCGGTCCGTAAGCTGAATGGCTGACGCTCGACGCCACGCATTTTTTTTCATCATTTGAGCAAATATAATACGGAAAGGTGGCGTAGATTGGACGGGAAGGATAGGTTTTTTTGGCGTACTGATAAAGAGCCGTTCGCCTGGCATACGTGTCTTTCTGCGCCATCGCCGACAGAACCGCTTGGGCGTCGACCTGACGAAAAGCTGAAGGAAAACCGATGACCGAAACATCGGGACGCAGATGGGCAACATCGCGCTGGTACATGATCGAAAAAGTGCTCGTGTCGCCGGCCGCATCGTTGTGGTACATGATCAAAACGGCGTTCGGCGGCAGACTCTTGAGCGTTACGCGCGACAGGTCATCGATGAACTTAAAACCGTGCAGGTCGTTGGCGGGCAAGTTTTTTTGCAGAAAGAGTCCCGCCGCGAGCAAACAAATGACGATTGCCGCAGGCGCGGCGAACTTTTTAAAATATCGGGCGGCGAACCAAAACCCGATAGCGCAAAAAATGTAAACCGCAACGTATGACGGCAAATTGTAAGTTTCGTTAAAAGCCGTGTTGGCGTAATTGAAGGTCGAATTGCGCAACCCGATGATCCCGACCGCATTCGAAAATAACAAAGCGGAAACGGCATAGCACCAGGGTTTTGCCGATTTTAAGGTCCAGACCATGCCGATCGGCAAGAAAATAAGCGCCCAGCCGAATTGTTCGAAAGCGCCGATAGAAAAAAACGACAAGAACATCATTTTGTCCCAAGCGCTGCCCAGGCCGAGATCGCCGTACTGCGTACGCATCACGAACACCCAGAAGGAGTGCCAATCAACGATCTGTGCCCAATCGAGAAGCGGGTGCGCCGCCGAACGGATCGGAAGGTAGGCGTAAGGCGCCAAGCCGAGAATAAAGAGCCCAAAACAAATGAAGAATCTCTTTTTGCTCCACGCTTTTTTTACGATCAGCATGGCGGCTAGAAAAGGCAACGTCAACGCAAACATTGGATGATTGGAAATCCCTAGCCCGGCGATGAGGGCGAACATATAAAAATCGCGCGGACGTTTTTCCTCGCGGCATTTGACGGCCAAGAGCACGGCAACCAGCGTTAAAAGCAAATTCAAGGTATAGGTTTTGGCGACGATCGCCTGATACCAAAATAGTCCGGTGGCGGCAAGTGGCAAAGTCAGCGCGGCGGCAACGGCGTCGTGAAAACGACGTTCGGGATCAAGGGCGCGGATCGCTTTTTGCAGAATGAAATAGACGGCGACCAGGCTCGCGGAGGCGCAAAGCGCCGAAAGCAAATTAACCCGGTAAGGAAGGCTGCCGAGCGGCAATTTGGCGAAGAGCCAGGCGATGATGACGTAAAGCGGGTAGCCGGACGGATGCGGAATGCCGGCGAGCGCGGCGGCGGCCGTAAACTCGGGATTATCGTTCGTAAAGATCGTGTGCGACGCGGTCAGGGCGTAAAGGACAAAGGACGCCAAAAAAATAGCTCCGGCGAAAAGCCGGCGGCGGTGGCGAAGGCAGAATTCTTTGATCTTTCCGATCATGGCTTGATGCGCAAATTAATGCTATAAGTATAGCACAAACACCTTACCATTCTTATGCAAATACCGAAAAGACGAGGCGAGTGGAAACGCGACCTGGCGGCGGCCGACGAATATCTGACGCCGGAAGCGATCGAGGGCCTGAAAAAGGAGCTCGAGCGGATCTTTGCCGCGCGCCCGGCCGCCGTTTCCGAACTCCAGCGCACCCGCGAAATGGGCGATCTTTCCGAGAATTTCGCCTACTCGGTCGCCAAAGGCAAGGTCATGGGCATGGATAACAGGATCATTGAGATCAAAGAACAATTGAAGCGCGTCAAGCCCCTCAAGATCGGCGGCAATGCCGGCGGCTTCATCGCCGTCGGTTCGATCGTGACCGTTGAAGTGAATGGAAAACAAAAAACCTTAACGCTGGTCGGTACCCAGCAAGCCGATCCGTTGTCCGGAAAAATTTCGTATCACTCCCCCGTCGGCGCCGCGCTCACGAACCACCTCCCCGGCGACGCCGTTTCCGTGACGGCCAACGGCAAAACCATTGTTTATAAAATTTTAAAAGTTGAATAGGCTTTCTTACTGATCGTTTTTAACGGGAACGTATTGAACAGGGTTGGGCTGCGGACAGACCACGGCGCATTTATTGTTCAAACAGCGCGACGAATAGGGACAACTCGACATTGCTTCGTATTGCATCGGCGTCACGCAATCGGTGTCGGCCGCGCACGCCGTTTCCGACGTTTGCGCGATCGTATAGCGGCTTGGGCTGTAATTTGCCGGCGCGGTCGCATTGGTTTCCGGCTTAGCGATCGGCGCGATCGAGTTCATGATCTTATCGACGAGCGCATCGACCTCAAAGGCCGCGCGCTCGTTCGCGCACTCGGTCATTTTCGGTTCGTCAAAATTTCCGCATTGCGGACTGCCGAGGACGAATTCGAGCGTAACGGTTTTATTGCTCGCCGGATCGGCCAGCGAATAGCGATAACTGCTATAGACCGTGCCCGCCGCGCCATCCTCGCTTTCGGAAACGCAATAAGCCTTGTTGTTTATAAGACGCACCGGTTGCGTGCAGTATTGCGCGTTGTCCGCGACCGTCACTTGCGGCGGCCAAGTTTGAGCGAAAATATATTTCGTCCCGATGTCGGACGGAAATTTCAGCGAAACGCCGGCTGTTTCATCAACCAAAGTTTTCCACGCCGCCGTTTCGCCGGCGGTCGCCGCAGGACAAGCGGCAAATTGGCAGTCGGGCCCCGTTCGTCCGACCGCCGTGCCGTCCGGACAGACCTTGGCCTCGTCCGTGCAGGCGACGCCTTTGGAGACCGATACCGGCTTTATCGCTTGCGTGACAATAAGAAAAAAGCCGATCATGATCAGAACCGCGCCGGCAATGAGCAACGAAGCGACCAAAGCGATCAAAAGTTTTTGCGCGGCGGTATTTTCTTTGAAAAGTTTCATAGTCGTTCATTTTATCAAATCTTCAGCTTAATTAAAAATGCCACCCAAGCGCGAGCCTGGGTGGCGGAATGAATCTCGACCGGAGCGAAAGCTACTTCTTCTTGCCGAAGACGTCGATCTCGTCGGCCTGCTTGGTCTTGAAGGCCTCTTCCGTCGAAGACGAAGTGACGATGTCATACTTCGACAGGTCGCAGCGCGGGAAACCGAGAGCCCAATTGTAGAGCAAGCCGCGCGTCGAACCGAGCAGGTCCTTGTACATGTTCTTGATGTCGAGGAGCTGCTTTTGATCGGCCTCGAACGAATTGCGGCCGGCTTCGATGATCGACATGAGTTTGGTGTAGATCGATGAATCCAAGGTGGGATTATGTTCCTTGACGAATTGGAACAACGCTTTCGAGCCATCAGCACCGTAGCGACCGGACATGGCATTCGACCAGATTTCCTTCATATCGTCGGAATACTTCTGGTTGACCTGAGCAGTCTCCATGAACTTCTTGCGCATGTTGTCGTAGTTGTTCTTGTCCTGACTGTACTGCGCATCGAGCTTGTTCTCGGCGCGGATGCAATCCGTGCGGTAGCCGAAGAACCCGCCGATAAGGAAAATTGCCAAGAGGCCGACGGAGCCGAGGATGACCAGGGACTTGATGGACTTATTCATGATCTCTGCCTTCTTTCTTTCGATACTGGTTTTCTGAACTGATTTGATTCTATTTTTCTATTAGAAACGACGTTTGGGGCGGTATCCGAACGTTGCACCGCTGTCGCCGAACGGATCATAGACCCAGAAATACCAGGTCAAACCCGCCGAGAGGACGAGGCCGAAGATGAAGAGGAACCACAGGATCGAGGCCGGCGGCTCCATTGTTGACTTCAAGTATTCGAAGTCGGCCATGTGCCGGCGCACGAATTTGCCGGCCACCTCGGTTTTGACGACGCCTAGGATCTTGTCGCCGTCAAAGACCTTTTGGTCCACGATCGCGTCGCGGATGCTCAACTTGATCTCTTCGATCTTGGTCCACGACACGACGCCGGCCCAAGCAATTTCTTGCGGACCGCCGCCGGGAGCGTCGCGAACGCCGACGACCGCGATAAGGTCGTTCTTCTTGCCGCCGAGCCAAGCTTGGCGCACGGCTTCCAGATACATTTGATCGTCGGTCTTCACGACGATGACCGTCATGTTGACCTGACGCACCGAACCGAGATCGGCGTTTATCTCCGACAAGCGGCGATTGAGTCCGGCAATGTCCGGAACGATGGCGCCGCCGACCGCAAGAAAACGCTGCGCCCGATAGTGGTCATAGACCTCGGGATAGGCCGGGACCATGCTTAGCAGCTTTGGGCTGACGCCCTCGCGCCGCAGAATGGAGTCGGGATTCCCTTTGATGTAGTTGGTAAAGCTATGATGATAAGCGGTGGGTTCGCCGACGACGATCTGCGTCCAGCGTCTTGGCTCTGAAGTGTCAGGGTCGTTGCAGCTGTTACTGTATAAGGACTCATGGTTTGTTGAAACAGCGTTCCATTCGACATCGTGGCCGTGCCTGTAGCAAGTCTGGCACGACCTCGTGCAATCAGAATTGTTTTTACCGGAACATGTTGTCGTACAATTGCATTCGTAGCTATGGCAGCAGCCGATCGTATCCTTGGTCTTGTTGGCCACGCGGCCGGACCAGATCTCGGTATCCGACGTTTGGTTGGAAAGGGCGACCAAGTAGCCGGTGCTGATTAACGCGAGCATGACGCCTTCCATGACGCAAAGCTCCTTGACCGTGATCTTGCCCTTGCTCACAAAAAACGCGACCACCCCGATCGACAACGGAACCAATAACAGCAAAAACAGCATTGTCATTTGACACACCTCCGGTTGATGGGTTGAACTTCTTTCAATTGTCGAAGACCAATATGGCCGCGACAATTCGCAGCTTCACAATATAGCAAAAATATGCCACTTTGTCAAGGGTAATTGGCCAGTTTCCGACAAAAAAGACCCCGGAAAGGGGTCTTTTTTCGCTTATTTCTTCTTTTTGTCCTGCTTGGGTTTCTTCTTGTTCTTCTGCTGGGCGTTGTTGCCTTTGGCCATACGGCGATTAAATAAGATTAATTGATGCGGACATTATAGCACAAAAAGCGATCACGTTCGAGGAAGTTTTATGAATTCCACATACGAATAGACGACGACAGCGATCGAGCAAACAATGACGGGGACGAGCGCGAACCATAGCGCTTGGGCGGGAAAGAACAAACCCAAGAGCGTTAGGCCGGCGGCGAGCGTGAAAAGTTTGCCGCCGACGGCGTGGGTTTTGCGCCAAACAACGTCGCTCGAGAGCGTCCACGGCGTTCTTATCCCGATGCTCCAATTCGGCTCGGCGTTCTTCACGAGCGCGGCCATGGCAAAGAACAGCAGCGAAAAAGCCGGGATCATGAGCTGTGTCATGTTGAAATGATAATTGAACGCCCACAGGATCGTCAGGGCATAAATGTAGAAAAAGAAAACAAGGAACAGCGTAACAAACAGGTCGAAGCTTTTCCTGAACTTTTCAATGTTCTGCCGTTTCGGATCGATCCGGGGAACGACCAAGAAAACGAGAACAAGGCCGAGCGCCATGAAGGGAACGAAGAACGCGCCCCAAAAGCGGCCCATGTAACCGTTCACGTTGCCGACGGCGTCCCAATGCGAGGCGACGCGCGCGGGCAGCAACGGATACAAATACGCCGCCACCGCGAAAACCGCGACGACGAACAGCAAATTTATTATTTCCATTTTTCGCAATTTCATACGGGTTGGCGTTTATTGCAGAAGGTCTTTTAGCGAATTGAGGTCCTGCGGCGAGAGCGTTTGAACTTGGTTGAGCGTTTGCGTCGGCAGCGACTTGGCAACCAGCGAAAGCGTCAGCCAGCCGACCAGCAGACTGAAGAAGGTGAGCGCGGCGCAAGTGACGCCAAACTGCTTGCCGTCGATCTTTTTCGAGAAAAAATACCACACCCCGAAGACCAGGCCGATGGGCGGCAAGACAATGGACAAAGTATAGAGGAGCTTCTTTCTTTTTACCGTGACATGGCTTTCCAGGCCGACCGACTCGAGCGCCGCAATGGCCAAAGCCGCCTTGTCGACATTGGCGCTCGTCTTGGCCGCTTCGGTATACTCCTTGAGCCGCGCCTCGACCAATTGTTCTTCGATCGATTTCATAGGCCGATATTATACCGCATCTTTGATTTTTATTCGAATATAAAAAGGTCCGGGAACGGTCTCCGGACCTTGGCGACAAAGGCTTGTTCAGCAACTGCGGCGGGCGGCGTGAACGGCCGATTGATAGAGATAAAAGGCCACGCGATACCGGCGTTGGTCGGCATCGGAATCGATCGCGTCGACAACGACCTGTTTCAACGCCGCCATTTTCGGCACGCGCTTTCCAGGAGCCAAAACCGGCTCAAGCGCGGCGAGTTCAGCCAATTCCTTGGAGCGTTCGCTTCGCACCCGCATCTTTTTCGCCAGCTCTTCGGCGTTTTCCTTGAGCGGCGATGGCGCGGGAATCGGTTTGGACGGCGGAAGCGCGTGGTCCGGCGGATCGTCAGGCACGAGCGTGATGACGCGCCGGTACGGACGCGGCAATGAGGCGGCGGCAGCCGGCTTTCTTTCCGGCGGCTGGGCCGGAATTTTGGGACCAAACAAATTTTTTAAAAGATCCATTCTTACCTCCTGAATTTACAACCAAAAATCGCGGCAAGGGTGATATTTAAACACATGCCGCGATTAAAATCAAGCGATGGAGCTACTCGGCGCTGTAATTGGGCGGTTCTTTGGTGATCAGAATGTCGTGCGGGTGGCTTTCGGCGCGGCCGGCGGCGGTGATCTTGAGGAAGTCGGCCTTGGCACGAAGCTCATCGATATTCGCGGCGCCCACGTAACCCATGCCGCGCTTCAACCCGCCGATGTATTGGAAGAGCACGGCTTCCAGTTCGCCTTTGTACGGCTTCATCCCCTCCACCCCTTCGGCGATCAGTTCTTTTTTGCCGGTCGCAATTTGCCCGTAGCGTTCGCGCGAACCCTTATTCGTTTCCATGGCGCCGATCGAGCCCATGCCGCGATAAGCTTTCCACTGCCGGCCGTCGGCGAAAATTACTTCGCCCGGCGCTTCTTTGACCCCGGCGAGCATGCCGCCCATCATGACCGATGAGGCGCCGGCGCCGAGCGCAATGGGAATATCGCCCGAGTGCTTCAGTCCCCCGTCGGCGCAGACCGGCACGCCATAGGCGTCGGCGACGCGCGCGCATTTATAAACGGCGCTCACTTGCGGCGAACCGATGCCGGCGATGATGCGGGTGGTGCAAATTGAACCCGGCCCTTGCCCGACCTTGATGCCGTCGGCGCCGGCTTTTGCCAACCGCAAAGCGGAATCCGGTTCGGAAACATTGCCGACCGCCACGTCGACGTCGAAGCGCTTCTTCATCTCTTTGAGCGTTTTGATCACGCCCTCGGTATCGCCATGCGCCGTATCGATGACCAGCGCGTCAACATGGTTGGCGATCAAGAGCCGGGCGCGATCGAAATCGTTGACGCCGACGGCCGCGGCCACGCGCAGCTGGCCTTTAACGTCAACGTTGTAGCTGTGCTGGCTCTTGGTCACGATGCGACTCACGTCATTGTAGGCATAGAGGCCGGCAAGCTCCCCCTTCGCATTAACCAGCGGCAATGATTTTTTCTTGGCCTTGTGCATGATGACATAGGCGTCGCGCAAGCTGGTCCCGGCTTTGGCCGTGATCGCGTTCGGCGTCATGATTACGCCCGCCGCGAGCGAGTGGTCGGAGCAAAAATCAAAATCGTTCTGGCTGATGATGCCGACTAACTTGCCGCTCGCATCAACGACCGGAAACGTATGAAAGGTATAGCCCTTGTCGTCGCGGCGGCGCATGATCTCCGCAACGGTGTCGGTCTCAAGGACGAAGATGGGTTTTTCAATGAGGCCGTTCAAGCTGAATTTCACTTTCGCCACCTCGCGCGCTTGGCTCTCGATGTCCATGTTCTTGTGCAACACGCCAATGCCGCCCAGCTTCGCCATCGCGATCGCCATGGCGTGTTCGGTCACCGTATCCATGGCCGCGCTCGCGATCGGCGTTTTAAGCGGAACGTTCTTAGTGAATTTGGAAGAGAGTTCGACGTCATCCGGCATGACCTCGGAGTAGCCCGACTTCAACCGCACATCGTCAAAGGTCAGCGCTTCGCCCAAAGCGTCGATCTTTTTAAAGAACAGGTCTTTGGGCAGCGTTCTTCGCGTGATCTTGGTGGCCATATTGAGAGGGGTTAATTGCCCGAATTATATCACAGCAACTCCGTAAAACTCGCAATCGTGAGTGACGGTTCGAACGGGGCGTCGAGCTGGAAGCGCGGATCGCGGACAAAGACGGTTTTCATGCCGGCGGCATGAGCGCTCGTTAAGCCGCTAATGCTGTCCTCAAAAGCCACGCAGTCTTCCGGCTTAACGCCGAGGCGGCGCGCGGCTTCGAGATAAATGTCCGGCGCCGGTTTGCTGTGCTCGATATCGTCGCCGGAGACGACCGTGTTGAAGAGCTTGTCCCAATCCAAAAGCTTGATCTGGTCGTCAATATCGACGCGCGACGTTCCCGTCGCCATGGCCACGGGGATCTTTTGTTGTTTGGCTTTATTCACAAGATCGACCGCCCCGGGCATTGGCGCGATCGGCGACTCGGCTTTGATTTCTTGGATCAAAAGTCCGCGCTGCAAAAGCAGCTCCTCGGTCGCGTCTTCGCCCTGCGGCAGCTCGGGATGCAGTTTCTGCAAAGTAAGAACGCAAGTGCGATCGGTTTGCCCCATCATCTTGCTGTGAACCACAAGGTCGTGCACGACATGGTACGGCGCCAGCAAGCGCATATAAACTTCGAACCATTTGCCTTCGGTGTCCGCCAGCACGCCGTCATTGTCAAAAACATACGCGCCTTTCGGAAGCGCTTCCAAAATTTGTTTCTTGCTCTCAAGATCAGGCATGATGAATATTGGTTAATTTCTCGATCTTTTAAGAATGCCGTTATCCACACCGTTGATGCGTGATTAAATTATACCATTTTTACCATCCTTCTCATTTTTCGATAATAAAAGCGCCCGTCCCAGCGAGGGAACGGGCGCGAAGGTCACGATTTGACGACGTCGATGCGGCCGAGCGGACCGCGCGAGAGCACTTCGGCGGCAAGCTTGGCGACGTCCTCGCGCGTCGTAGACATCACGATCTTGTCGTAATCAATATCTTTCTCGTCCCCTTCCAACCACTTGGAGCGCAACCTTTGACCCCATTTTTCATCATCAGCGTGCGACCACGAGGCAAAATACCGGTGCTGGCGCGACATCGCCGTTTTCCATGGCTCGTTAGCGATATCGCCATTCGCGATCGTTTGCAAGCAACGCACAACCTCTTCTTCAATATGGTCAAAGTGCGTCTTGTTTGCGTTGACCACGATCTCGCAGTGCGGCATGAAACTGCCGGCCAAGTTACCGCCTATTTGGTACACGAGCCCCTCTTTCATCCGAAGCTGCTGCATCAATATGCCGAATGGAAAACCAATAAGCAGGTCGAGCAAAACGCCGCTGTAGCGGCGATCGCCATTGCGATCGAAGACGTTATAATACAAGCTTGTCGATTCTCTCGCTTCTTGATCACAATAACTCTCGCGCACAATGGAGCGGTGGAAAGGTCGAAGGCTTGGCGTAGGCACAGCCTTGTTGCCGGTGGTCTTTTCTAAGCACAAACGCACGACCGCTTCATGCGGCGCATCACCGGCAACGAAAAGCGCCGCCTCGAAAGGCTGTAGAAGCCGTTTCGAATGCTCTTGCAACGACTCAAATCCGACCGCCATCACCGACTCACGGCTTCCGGCAATCGGTCGATGCAGAACCGAAAACGACGGATAGAAAAGCTTTTTCTTCCACTCCCACAGCCGCGTTCCCCACCCGCGTCCTTCGTCGTTGATCTCCTGGATCACAACACCCTTTTCACGCTCCAAATTGGATTGATCAAGATGGATATCGAACCCGATTTCCATTAGCGCGGCGGCGATCTCTTTTCCATCCTCCGCCAAACCGCGAGCCCGGTATTCGGTATAATTCCAATTGGTTGAGGCACCATAAAAGACGCCATGCTGTATCAGCTCCCTAAAATTTGGATGGACTCCGTCACGGGCCGGCCCTTCGCACATCATGTGTTCGAGAAGGTGCGCGATGCCATGCTGATCCAGATCATCAAGTGCGCCAGCGGTAAACGTCAGGTTGACATAGACTAGATCCGAAGGAACGTCAGCCGTGATGACCGTGAAGCCGTTATCAAGGACGGTTTGCGAAACAGGAACGCCCAAATTGACGAACTGTTTTGTTTCCATGTTCAACTCCTATTGTCAAAGGACAAAAATTTGTCGCAAAAAGCAACCGTTAACGATACTCGATATTTCCAATTTTGTCAATGTTTACGGACCTAAAACAAAAAGACCGTTCGGCGGAGGCTGAACGGTCTTTTTAGGCATTCCTTTACGGGCTAACGAGCGTGTTTGGCCGTTCCCTGCGCCGTTTGAATGGCCGCGAGCGCCGAACGCGACAGAACGCCGAGCGCGGCAAGCATGAAGACGAAGCCGAAGATCCAGCCGACGAACGGGATGAGCGCGGCAAGGGAATATGCCAGGACGCCGATCAGAATCGAATAAACATTAACCTGATAGTCGGAGGTTTTCTTGATAAGCTTCCAGAGCCAAGCGCCGACCAGAACGGGCGCAAGAATGCCGGCCAGGACCAGCACGATCGCGTAAGCGGCGACCGTCAAAAGCGCGAACGGGGCGCCCACCACCGTTACGAGCAAAATGATCGCGGCAAACGGAATGATCACGAGCGCGGAAAAGCCGTGGAGGATGTCCCAGCCGAAGCGGGTGAAAGCATTTTGCACGATGTCGTGCGAACGGCGTTTGAAGATCATCGTCAAAACAAGCGCCAAGGCGAACAGTGAAATGATCTTTAAGAAAAACCCGGCCGCGGCGAAAGCCGCAAACGCGTTCTGGTTGGCGCGGTTATCTTTGGCCGAAGCTTTGTTATAGGTTACCGCGCCGCGCACCGCGCCGTCGGGGATCGCGGCCGCCGCGGGGCTGGAGTAAACCAGCGCGCCGCCGATCGCCGCTTGCGTGCCGAAAGAAATCGTCCGCGCCGTAATGTTCGCCGATCCGGCGAGCGCCGAATTGATCGTCACATCCCCGCCCCGCACGTAAACATTGCCGCCGACCGGACCGTCGACCGTAACCGTGCCGCCCAAGACAACCAGGTCGCCGGCGATCGACGCGGTCGAAGCAATACTCACCTGTCCGCCCAAAACAACGACGTCGTGTCCGACCGTGCCGTTAATGAAAATATTTCCGCCGATCGCGCGTACGCTCTCGGCCACGTTGCCGGTGACACTGATCGTTCCGCCGGCCGCCCAAACGCTTTTGCCGACGGCGCCGGTAACGGTCGCCGTGCTCCCCGCCACAATTGCATCGCCGCTAACGGGCGCGTTAAGCGCCACGCTGCTGCCGGCGGCATAAAGGTCGTCGTTCACGGCCTCGCTCACGTTGGTCGCGCCGGATTTGTCCGCCCTGAATTCGGCCGCCAGCGCCGTGCCGGGCAAGACGGCGGCCATGATCATTAAAACCGCCGCAATATTTTTAAAGTTATGTTGTTTCATATGCTTTGATAATATCATGTTTATGAACACCCGGCACTTTCATTTTTTGGCTTATTGTTGTATCATGCAAATAAGCAAATCACACCTTCTTGGAAATTCGTCGAGATTTCCGCAAAAAGGTCGCTATTTGCGGAAATTTATTCGTAAACAAGCAAACATATGACAGGTATCATCAAGCGCCTTAATGGCGAAAAGGGTTTCGGTTTCATCACTCCGGACGGCGGCGATAAGGATGTCTTTTTCCACAGCTCTTCGCTCGTCGGCGTCACCTTCGCCGAACTTCATGAAGGCGACAAGGTTTCTTTTGAAACCGAACAGTCCGAAAAGGGTCCCCGCGCGACCAACGTCAAGCGCGTCTAATAGCGCCAAACAAAACGGCTCCGCAATTTGCGGAGTCGTTTTTGTTAATGCTGAAAATATTTTTTGATTAATGGGTTTTGTCTTTTTCGTCATTCCAGCCCGCGAGCTGGAATCCAGAACGGTTAAAACGATTTTCTGGATCTCAGCTTTCGCTGGGATGACAAAAAAGTAAAATCCCGCTGTTGTATAACAGCGGGATAGGTTCTTTTCAGTCGCTTATCGTCTAGTCGTTGTTTTGACATTCAATATACTGGGACCAAAGACGATTGAATGGAGGGCAACCTTCGAGCAATTCGGCGACCGTCCCCGTGGCAATGATCCTTCCCTCTTCGAAGAAACAGATCCGGTCGAAGAGCGGAAGCAGATGCAGACGGTGGACCGACGAGACGAGCGTCTTGCCTTTGAAGCCGTCGAAGATATTCTTGTACACCAGCATTTCATTGGTCGTGTCCAAACTGCTGGTCGGCTCGTCCAAGAGGACGATCTCTTTGTCGTCGCTCGCGAGCAAGCCGCGCGTGAGCGCCAAGCGCTGCTGCTGGCCGCCGCTCAAGTTAACGCCTTTTTCTTTGATCGATGATTCCAGCCCTTTTGGCAAAGCCGCGGCGGTTTCCGTGAAACAAGCCATGTCGGTGAAGCGTTCGATCGTGGCCGCGTCATGGTCGGCGCCCAGCGTGATGTTCTCGCGAATGGTCGTGGCGAAGATCTCCGGATTTTGCGGCACGAGCGCGATCGCCCTGCTGATCCCGTCAAAACCTTCTTCAATGATCCGGCCGTCGACCGTGAGGCGCATTTTTTCCGGATGGAACAAGGCGCGGATCACCTTAAGTAGCGTGGTTTTACCGCTGCCGCTTTTGCCGACAAAAGCGATGCGCTCTCCCCTATTGAGGGTTAAGGAGATTCCGCAAAGCTGTTGCTTTGCTTTCGCTTCAGGCCCCTCATAAGAGAAATCCAGATCTTCGATCGCCAAGCGTTTCCACCCGATCGGCAAGACATGATTGGTGAACAGTTCCGGCCGGAAATCCTTCGCCAATAATTCGGCGTTCGCAATGCGCGTTCGTCGTTTTACGATATCGCCGTAAATATCGGCGAAACGGAAAAACAATTCCCTGATATTGCGCAGATAGCCGATCACCAAATAGACGGAGCCGACCAGCACGCCTTGCGACGCCCCGATGTGCCGCCACAGATACGCCGCCAGCGTGACGACGACCATGGCCGAACTGCACATGCTGACCAGAAACCATTTGGTTTCGCTGATCCGGTTGTTCGATTTGGCGAGCGCGAAAGGTTTTTCGACGCTCGCCATGATCGCGTTAAAGACCAGCCGCTCGACGCGCAAGATGATCACCGTTGCGATGTTGCTCACCGCGTCAAAGACGCGTTCGCTGATCTTGTTTTCCGAACGGCTCAACTCCGCATACTGCGCGATCAAGACGCGGTCGAAGCGCATAATGATCCAAACAGCGACAATGGAGATCGCGGAAACGATGATGGCCGACGGCGGACTCAAGTAGGCGAGCACCGCGAAGCTCCCCAAATACGACACCAGCGAATAGATGATCTGAAATGTCGCTTCGGAAAACAGGTGCATCGAGTTCGCGCCTTTTTCGATCTTGTCGATCGTGTCGCCGGAATGATGTTCGACGTGCCAGCCCAACGGCAAGGTCATGACGCCCTGGAGCAGATAGCGGCGATAATTGGACCTAACGATGAAAGCGTTGTCGTTTTCCATTTGCCGTGCCGGCTTGTGGATCATCCAAAAAACGAATGCGCTCGCAAACGTGAGCGATAAGAGGGCCAACAGCTTCCCGATGCTTTCTTTGGTGACGCCTTCTTTCTGGATGACGACCATGATCTTCGCCCAAATAAGCGCCGGGAAGAAGAGTTCGAAGACGCCGGCCGCCACGAACATCGACCAAAAACAGGCGACATTGCGGCGGTTTCCTTCCGAGAAACGCCAGGTTTTTGCGAACAAGTATGCCAAATGATTCTGCTTCTTTTCCATGATGCTTCTCCTCTGAATTGAGTTGTAAAGAACGAAAAACGCCGCGTTGTGCGCGGCGTTCAATGCATTTAAAAATCTAACTTAAATACATACAACGCTGCGCAACTCTGCCGTTTTAACGCCGGCAGGCCAAATGTTCGAATGAACGGCGGAAAAGACATAGCCTTCCCGGCCGCAAATTTCGAAATTAAATTTAGTGCGCAGATTGCTCATAATGAAGACAGGCTAGCACGTCATTCCATGATCGTCAATGTCTCGACCAATTTCAATCACAAACAATTTAATGAAATAAAAAAGACCCGTTGATGTTATCGCCGGGTCGATGGGTTGCGAATGCTCTCAATAGAGCTTTTCGTTGTAGCACGAGAGCACGAGTTTTCCGTTCTTGCCTTTTGCAGGATCGCCGGCGTACCGGGTCACGCCGCAGTTGATCGGCTTTTCTTTCTCGTCGAGGAGGATGAATTCTTCCGGCGTCAGCCGCTCCACGTCTGCTCGGAAAGAAAGGATCGTGAGGTGGTGTGTGACGAACAGCACGCTCTTTTCCGCATATTCGCGGATCAGCATGCCAAGCTCGCTGCGGACGCGATCACGCACCTGGGAAACCGATTCTCCTTGGGGAAACTGGTACCAATAAGGCCCCAGCAGGTCGCGCAATTTCTTTTGCTCGGGATGAAAGACCTGGAACACGCGCCAATCGTTGTAGAGAAGCGACAAGCCGTGTTCCTGCTCCCTGATTCGATCGTCGGCAACGGCTTTTACCGTTGCTAGCGCTGGCCAGCCGTCGATCAAGCGCGCAAGCGTGTTCTCCGTTCTCTTATAGGGAGAATAGAAGACCACGTCCGGCAACCGGGTATTTCTCTCGCGAAACCCTTTACCCGTCAGTTGCGCCTGCCTAATGCCTTTGTCGGTGAGCGGCGTTTCATAGTCACTCACGCCAAGGGCGAACTTTTCCATGACGATCTCGGCAAGCCGCCGGCTTTCGGATGAGCCGATATCTTTTTCGTGGGCCGCTTTGAAAGCAATCCAATCAGCATCTCTTGCCTTTGCTTTTCGAAGAGCGTTGTAGGCTGACTGCCCGTGTCTGATCAGCGTAACATCGGTTGGCCACTTCATGGACCACGATCCTTTCTGCCGTTAGGCAGCCAAAACGTAGCAGATTTTTCATTTTATGTCAATCCAATTGATTGTTTGTCCGTTTGCCATAAAAATAAATTTCCCACGGGCTTGCGCCCGGGGTATTAGGTGCCGATCTCAAGCGCGGCTTGTCCGCCGCCCTAACATATTCTTCGAGCGAAGCGATAGCGCAGTCGAGAAGCGTACCGGTTCTCGACTCTCGCTCGAACAATATAGACGGGCGACGGATCGACTCCATCCCCAGGCTTACGCCGGGGGTATTAAGTGAGGGGAAATAAAAACACCCTCAATCAAAAATCATCGAGGGTGTTTTTGCACGACCGGTTATTGCGCGGGCACGGGCGCGCCGACGGTGTAGTTGACGAAGAAAGAATCGGAGATGTCGTCGATCATCGTGTTCCACTGCGGACCGAAGAGGGCGTGCGCGGTCGCCTCGTTCGGGATGGCGCGCAGAACGCCGCCGCGAGCCACCACGTACACGCGCGGGTCGGACTGGATCTTCACCATGCGCGTGCCGGGGCGGTAAGTGACGTTGCCGCCGATGGGGATCAACGCAAGCGCCGCATCAGTGAGCGTCGTAACGTTCGAAAAATCTTTATACCAACTGAAGTACGCTTTGTCGTTTACGAACACGTAGCGTTTTCCATTGGCACCGCAATAGTAGACCGCGGCGGCAGAACCTTTGATCAGCGTATTGACCGTGCAATTGACGGGTGAAGACGTGGCTTGCAGGCCCTTATCAACGCCAATTGACGTCGTATTTGCCAAGGCGCCGGCAACGCTGTATGCACCGCTCACATTGGCATCGGCGGCCGGGACATTGCCGGTCGAGGACGGATTAGCGGCGTTCGGCGTGTAGGCGGTAGGCACGGCTACTGGCTGCACATCGACCGGCATTGCCTGCGCTGCCAAAGGGACGGTCACGGTATTTGCATCAAGCGTAACGGCGGTTTGCGCCAAAGCCCGGCCGTTTAACGTTGCGCCGGTATTCATGACGATCGACGTTTGATCCAAAATATTTCCATTGAAGACCGCCGTCGTGCCAATGGTCGTTTGGCCGGCGACCGCCCAGAAAATATTGTTAGCTGCGGCGCCGCCGGTAAGAACGATCTTCACGCCGGAACTGACATCAAGATTTTGCCCGACTTGGAAGATCCAGACGTCGTTCGCATTGCCGGCGAGGGTGAGGTCGGAAGGAATGATGACATTGGTCCCCCATTTATACAATCCCGGCGCCAAGCTAAGGCCGCCGATGTTCCCCGCGCCCAATTCGGTCGCGGTCGGACTGGTGCGTCCGGCGGCGTCGGTATAGGCGGTTTCCATGTCGCCGACTGCGGCGGTCATGTTCGCGGACGTCGGATCGGCATAGCCGGGAGCGTAAACCTTCCCGGTGACAAGCGACGAAGCGGCGTAGCTGCTGCCGGCGGTCAGGCTAAGCCCGAACCCGGTTATAAAGGTCGCCGCCGCCGGGCTGACGCCAATGTCGCCCGTCACGGCGGTGGCCCCGGTGGTGGAAATTCCGGCTTTTGCCAAAATGGCAAAATTTCCGGCTGATTTAAGCGAGACGGCCGCCGGAACGGAGGCCAGCGCCGCGAGCGGCCCTGCCAAACCCAACACGAGAGACAGGGCTGCCGCTCCGCCCAATAATTTATTAAAAGATCTCATACTTTTACTGCTTTCTGGAACGCATTATATGCGCGCCAACGCATTTGTTAATTGCTTACACTGTAGCACAACGGGGCAAATACCCAGCATGCGGCGATCAGGCATCTTGATTTCAGGCTTATAATCCCTTGTGATATAATTTGAACATGAAACGCGCCGCTTTCACGCTTATTGAGTTGCTTGTCGTAATCAGCATCATCGGCCTTTTGTCGACGATCGCCATTGTGTCGATGGCCGGCTCCCGGGACAAGGCCGCAATCGCCGCCGGACTGCAATTCGAGGCCTCCGTCCAGCATGCGGTCGGCTCCGAAATGCTGGCCGATTGGGAGTTCGATGATGGATCAGGGACGACGGCGGCCGACACGAGCGGGAACGGCAAAAACGCAACGCTCACGAACGGTCCGACTTGGCGCTGCGCCTCAACCAATAAAAGCTACACGCCATCCGGACAAGGCTGCGCTTTAAGTTTCGGCGGCAGCGCTTATGTTTTAACCCCGGCGCTCGGCCTCGGGGACGGGACGGTCAGCCTTTGGTTCAACAACTACGGCTCAAACCCCGGCGCGGACATCTTGGGAAAAAGAACCGTCGGCTGTTTTAGTAGCGCCATTTACATCAATAATCCGCCCGACCCAAACGCTTTGACCGTTTACAACACCGGACCGGAGGCTAAGATCGGCGCGATCAAACCCAACCAATGGACGAATTTGGTCATTGTGCGAACCGGCGCCGGCGCCGAGGCGGATTTTTATTTAAATGGAAAACTTACTTTAAAAAACGCTTACAATCTTAACTTGAACGATCTTATCTCATCGGTCGGAGCCACCTGCGCCGGAGTAAACGCGTTCAATGGGTCGATCGACAACGTCAGAGTCTACGGCGCCGCGCTCGGCGCTTCCCGGATCGAGCGGCTTTATGCGGAAGAAAAAACAAAATACGAATCTCCTTTTTACATGGCCGATCGTTTTTGACCAGCCTCATGGCCAGCTTTTCAATGCGCCAATCTTGATATTAATAACCAGCCGACAGCCGACTGTCATTCCGACCCGAGCCGAAGCGAGGCGGAGGAATCCCAGACTTTCGAGCATCTGGAAGCTTTGAGATCCCTCGCCCCGGCTCGGGATGACAATAAAGTTGGCGCTGTATTTAGTATACAGCGCGGAAGCCCCCGCTTGACAAAAGCAACTTTTTTATCTATCGTCCGGTCAGAACCTGAACAAAGGAGCGAAGAAATGAACACGATCATGATGCCTGGCGAACTGAATGACCATGCGACGGCGATCGTCTTGAAAGAATTGGTGCGTCGCGCCATCGTCAAGATCCGCACCATGCGTTTTTCTTTCGAGGCGCAAGACAAGCCCAGCCTCACCTCGGACGCCGACTTTGTCACCGACGCCGACAAGCTGGCGCAAGCCATTTACGTGAAAAGCTTGGTCGAATGTTTCCCCGAATACGGGATTGTCGCCGAAGAGGACGGGCTCAAGCGGCCGTGCACGCTCCCCGTCGGCAACGCTTTCTTTACCGTCGATCCGCTCGACGGCACCAAAGCCTTCATCCGCGGGCAATCGCACGGCGTCGGCACGATGATCTCGCTCACCGTGAACGGCAAGATCGTCTGCGCCTACGTGGGCGACGTCAACACCGGCGAAATTTACGGCTACCGCGCCGGCTCCGACAAGGTCTTCCGAATTACGGCGCAAGAAAGCGCCCAACAGCTCGCGATCGACCCGCAGCGGTCCTTGGCCACGCAATATCTGCTGCTGCGCGACCCGGTCGACAGACATTCGGGAACCGTCCAGATGCTTGCAAACAGCAAGATCTTCAAGAACCACGAGATCGGCGGCGGCAGCATCGGCATCAGCATGGCGCGCCTTTGGAAAGGCGAAGTCGGCGCCGCCGTCCTTTTGCCGCGAAACGAAACGCCATGGGACCGGAATCCCGTTGTCGGAATTTTCGATCGTCTCGGTTTCGTTTTCCTCTCGATCAACGCCGGAAGCGGCTCCGTCAGCCAGATACCTATGGATCCGATCAAGGAAACGATCACTTTCCACAATGAAACGCTGATCATCCACCGCTCGCGCCTCGCCGAAGCCAAAGCGATCTTCGGCAACCACTGGAACTATACCGCGTAGTCGTCAATGAACGACGAACGAGCCTATCCGAGGCTCGTTTTTTTAATCATAAAAAAAGAGGCCCACCGCGTGCGGCGAGCCTGGAACGAGTTGTTCGGTGCCTAGTTGTTCGACGTTGTCGGCTGATCGCGAAGCAGCGCTTGGCGCGAAACTTCCGGCAGTTGCTTTTCGATCGTCGGCGGCAATGCGACCCGCAATTCGCGAGCCTCGTTGATGGCGTGTTGCGCGTCTTCGATCCCGACCCGCGCCGAAATAATTTGCGTCGTGCCGCCTTTTGCAAACTTCTGCAATTCGGCGAAACGGCGCTCGGCGTCGGTCTTGCGGGCCTCGCGCACCAGTTTGGGAAGCGATGCGGCCAGCTCGGCAACGTCGGCCCCATTGGTTCGCGCGTCCTCGACGGCGCTTTCGGCCATGGCGATGTACCAGTCGGCCGCGCTTCCGTGCGACGGATCGGTGACGAACAGCGCGAGGTCGTGAACGGATTTCTTGGCAAAAGCCGCGCGCGCCGCCGTTTCTACGCGGTCGAGCTTAGTGCGGTTGATCCGCTCCAAGTCCGCTCCGCATTTCTTGGCGTACGCGTACAGCTGTTCGACAAGCGCTATCCCCTCATTCGCTGAACTGAAAGCATTTTGCCCGTCATTGAAATCGCGCAAGCGATCGAGGCTTTGATAAGCGTCTATTTCGGCCCTTAGCCGCTGTTCGTCCGTGCACCCCTCGGCATGAGCCTTGGGAGCGATCACGAACGCGGCGGCGATCAGGGCAATAAAGAACGATACGGTCTTGAACATCAGTCTTCTATCCTTTCGTTTTTCTTTTTTTGCTCACCATGAGCAAAATTAATACTACGCGAAAATCAACCATGCGTCAAGAATCGGCATAAAAAAAGAAGGGGCTTTGTATGCCCCTTCGTGCATGCGTATCATCCGGACTAGCGATCGATCCCGCCGGAATCGACAACAGCGCCGGCTTCGGACGCGGTCGCGGTATCGGGCGCGCCGCTGTCAGGACCGGGATCCAGCGTCGCGATGAAGTTCCCGACGCCAACAATCTGGCAACGCCATGAAAGATCCTTGTATAAGCCGCGCGCCTCGGTCGGCGATACGAACGATCCAACAAAGCCAAAGCCGTCAGTCGGACAAATTGTTCCGCCATATCCGTCCCATCCTTGGCCATGTTGAGCGTTGAAGGATCCGCAGGTCACAGAAAAGCTGTAATGAGCCCAATGGTCATAGGTAGCGTCGATCCAGAACAACCCGTCCTTATCAACGCTGACGGTGAAGCCATAAGAGCCGAGTCGGCTGATGGAATTGTCGGCGCTTGAAAGAGCGGGATCAAGTTTGGCCGAATAGTGACCAGGGATCGGGTTAATGCAGGGCAGATCCGGCGTGAATGTATCTTTGACATCCGGCAGCGCCTCCGGACCGGCTTCCGGCGCCGTCGGAGCAAGGTCAGGATTGACATACGCATCTAGCGCCCCGACGCTATCCACGAGATCGAGCGAAACTTCGGATTTTCCCGAGTCCGGATTAATAACCGGCTTATCAGGTACGACATCGAGCGCTACCGCAACATCACCCCCCGCCGGACGAGCATCCACGGATGGTTTGTTGAAACCGTAGCAACCGGCGCCAAGAACCAATGCAAACATTGCCACTGCAAGAACTTGTAAATTTTTCATGAGCTTCTCCTCCCGTTTGCATCCTTGTCCTTTATCCGTTCTTTGTCAATGGGCGATCTCGCTTATGCCAATGGCCACCAAGAGTTCAATAAACATGAAGGCCTTTGATCTCATAAACACCACACCTCGGCTACATGAAAAAAACGGGCGCTGGCGGTTCTATTCTTTGTGTTTCTTCTGAAAGTTAACGCTCGACATGATGCTGATCGCGGCGATGCCGATAAAGAAAATGGAAAGCGACGCCAAGTTGCCAAAATTCACCCTGCCGATCTTTAGCAGCACGCAACCGACAAGCATGTTAAAAAGCGCCCAAATGACATTGACTGTCGGCGATGAAAGCCCCCTGCCGGGCGGTTTGGAGAAAGGCGATGGAAATTTATTTCCCGAAACCCCCTGTACAAAATGCGGGACCGCATTCGCCAAAAAAGTTCCTGCGAAGAAGCTGGCGATGTATAGATACCACTGCATGGCTATACGATACCACCAAAGCGCTCAATATGAAAATAAAGAAAATACTCCTTATAAGACAAGCCGTGTTATTGAACAAATTTTAAAGAAAACATCAAACTAATTAAAACTCCAAAATTTTAAACTCATTAGCCTTTAGATAATCTTTGTTAACCGCGTATTTGACCGGAGCGAAATTTTTAATGATTTCTTCGTCTTTTACTTTCTTCCCTTTTATAAAAGTTTCCCGGTGAATTTCATTATATCGAAAATACCGGTGTTTATGTTTTACAAAATAGTGATTGGCTTCTTTAAGATGGAATTTCTTAAGCGCCGGTTTATCCGACCTGATTTGTCCTTTTAGCTGACTGTCAGTTAACCATAATTTAATTTGTAACGATTGGTCGGAAATATTTTTTATTTTTAGATCCAGATAATTATAATAGATCGTCGCCCCGCTGCCAAAAGGGATCGTTCGTCCCGAGTCAGGAAAAGCGTCAACTGAATGATAGTGTCGCTCAACGACCTTCACATCGGTATGCAAAAATATCCAAAATAAAAAGTTTGCCAACTGGCACAAACCGCCGCCGATCGCTTGAGCGGGATTACCCTCCGACAAGACGAGCCCATCGACATAACCGCGAGCTTTTGTTGTCGCCCCAAGGTGGTGCCACAAAGAAAATGTTTTGTGCGGCGGAATAACCAAACCATCGATTAAGCCGATGGCTATTTGCAAATTTTTAACTTTATTAATTTGCAGCCCCTGATCAGTATCGCCCAATTTTCGATACAGGAGCGAAGAGTGCCGTGCAAGAATGCACGGCAGGTAAGCTTCTC
>Ga0265314_10000424_pt1 | contig 56651 bp, 53 predicted proteins | sample 4126metaG_FD_203106 | JGI IMG/M metagenome (GOLD analysis project Ga0265314, IMG submission 203106) | Rhizosphere microbial communities from Carex aquatilis grown in University of Washington, Seatle, WA, United States - 4-1-26 metaG | ecosystem: Host-associated > Plants > Roots > Rhizosphere >... | reverse complement strand
AGCAATTGCACGTCAACGCCGTGCTGGAAGGCAGTGTGCGCAAGGCGGAGAACCAACTGCGCATCACCGCGCAGCTCATCAACGTGGCCGACGGCTTTCATCTGTGGTCTGAGACGTACGACCGCGACATGACGAACATCTTCGCCATCCAGAGCGAGATCGCGGGCCGCGTGGCCGACGCGCTGAAAGTGCAACTCGGCGTCGAGGAAGCACGGTTGTTGATGAAAAAACCAACTGAGAACCCCGAAGCCTATCGACTCTATCTTCTTGGCCGTTTTCATTTTGCAAAGTTTACTCAAGAGGGCTGGACCAATGCCCTCCATTATTATAATCAAGCGCTTAAGTTGGATCCGAATTACGCTTTGGCTTACTGCGGCTTAGCTGACAACTACGGCTGGATGGGAGGATTCGTGATGCCAGGGAAGACAGCTTGGGCGAAAGCGAAGGAAATGGCGCAAAAAGCGCTGACCATTGATCCCAATCTCGCCGACGCGCAGCTCTCTTTGGGAATCGCCCGTATAAGCGCTTTTGATTGGCGAGGAGGCGAGGACGCTATGAAACGTTCTCTCGAATTGAACCCAAAACTCGCATTGACTTATGATCAATTGGGCTGGCTGTACATGGTACTTGGCCGCTTCAAGGAAGCGATCACGGCTCAAAAAAAAGCGGTAGAATTGGATCCACTCTCACCCTTGTTAAATTTCGACCTCGGATGGGTGCTTCAGTATGCGCGGCGGAACGATGAAGCGATTGCCCAATTTCGGCAAACTATTGAGTTGGATCCCAATTTTGCTTCTACCCATCAATGGTTCGCTTGGAGTCTCCTTTGGAAAGGAGATGCAAACGGTGCCATCGCCGAATTTCTAAAGGCGCGAGCCCTTGATGACCTGCCAAATAGATATGCGGGTCTTGGCTATGCCTACGCCATTTCTGGTATACGGGCTAAAGCCGAGCAAAGCTTGCGAGAATTGGACGATATGGAGCAACGCCGGTATGTCGCACCTGGGAATCGCGCGATGATTTACCTTGGGCTTGGGGAAAAAGATAAAGCCTTAGACATGCTGGAAGAATGTTATCGGGTGCAGGATATCGCCTGCTGGTATCTCAAAGTCGATCCCGTTTACGACACTGTGCGCAACGAGCCTCGTTTCCAGGCGCTCCTGAAAAACGTGGGATTGGACCAATGACCTCCAGCGGCGACCAAGCCCATTTCAAGCGTGGCACTCAGCTCGGCCAATATGAGATTGCTGCACCCATCGGTGCGGGCGGAATGGGTGAGGTATTCCGCGCCCGGGACACTCGGCTCAATCGGGACGTGGGGGTGAAGGTGTTGCCCAAGGATTTCACAGCCGACGCAGATCGGCCGCGTCGGTTCGGGCAAGAGGCAAAAGCGCTGGCGACGCTGAATCGTCCTCACCATTTCCAGTTCCTATCGCTTTAACATTCAGAATGGCGAACCGCTCGATAGCAATTTTCGGTTGAGATGCTTCAACTCTGAAATCATGAAACTCACGTTTGTTCCCACGTTAATCAGATTGGCTGCGGCCTTTGTCGCAGTGCTTCTGCTAACCTCACAAAACGTCCACGCTGCCCGGAAAGCAAAACTTCCCAAGGGAACTTACATCGTGGTGAATGGAGCGAAGCTGTGGTTTATCAGCGAAGGTTCAGGTGACCCGTTGGTGATCATTTCCGGAGGGCCTGGCGTTGCTCACTACCTCTACCCGTATTTTTCGAAGCTCGGCAAGAATCATCGGGTCATTTACCTAGATTCCTACGGATGCGGAAAATCGGAACGCGCAGCTTCACCTGGCCTTTACACATTCCAGCGTCACGTCGACGAGATTGAAGGTCTTCGCAAGGCTCTTGGTTATGCAAAGATCGACGTATTCGGGCATTCCTACGGAGGCGTCGTGGCACAAGCCGTCGCGATCAAATATCCGTCCTCTGTTAAACGGCTGATCCTTGCGAACACGACTTACTGTGCCGAAATGGATCAGGCCAGCCTCGACCACTGCAATTTGCTACTGAAAAATCACTTTCCGAAGGTCTGGAACGATTTGACGTCTCTCCGACAGCGGGGGGTATCGCCGCTTTCCAAGGAATGGGGCGAGGTGGTGGGGCGGATTCCTGATTCCTTTTACTACAACGCCGATTTTTCAAATAACACCCAACTGCTCAAAGAAATGACCCCAGAGATGTGGTACACGATGTATGGGCAGGACGCAGATTTCACTGTCGGTGGCGAATTCAAGAATTTCGATTTTCGCCCGGAGCTTCAAAAACTGACGATGCCGGTTTTGATCGTGGCCGGGCGAATGGATCGGATTGCACTTCCAGTTTGGGCGGAAAAATACACCGACATCATTCCGCATTCCCGGTTAGTGATGTTCGAAAAGTCAGGCCACAATGTTTTCCAAGAGGAAAACGCTCAAATGATCGACGTGATCAGGGAGTTCTTGAAGTAGGAAACGGATACGGAGTTGGATCGAAAACCCGAAGGCGGTTGGCTTGGCGAAACAGGGGGACCTTCTGTTCAAGGTCCCCTTCGGGAGGAACGAGGTGACGCGTTAAAGGGCGATCCCAACATTCCGAAAGCTCCGGCAAAAAGCGCACGGAGAATTGTCCGGATGACCGACTGTCTCCGCATCGAACCAGAATGGGGTCTCGGGACGTTGACCCCAGAACTTCCTGCTGAATTGGCATGCTGCGGAGTTTTAGCCACCGGGTCGGGGAAGCCAAATAAGACGGGCAATCCGGCCCAATCAGAATAGTCCAGAAGCAGGGCACATTCGTCGGCGGTCGGTGGCCGTAGCTCCGCCTTCAATCTCCGAAACAGGTGAACGAATTCCAATGAAGCCGCAGGCCCTGATCTGGTTGTGTTGTCCGAGACTGGTTCGCCGGCAGATTCAGTACAGCGTCCGGGCGTGAGCGGAACGATCCTGTCGAGTGGGACCAACTGCCTTGCGCGACGAATCAGTCGTGGACCAGGGACAGAAAACGGTTTCTGACCACCTCGCAAGCGCGATAGTCGGCTTCTTCCGCACTGAGTCCCTGCTGGCGAAAGTGCGTTCGCAGGTCCTCCACCTCCGAGACCGTCCGCTCCTGTGCTAAACGGAGAAAATGATGAAACGTTCGCCGAGTTGACGTCGGTCGCAACGACGCTTGACCAGAATCTTTCCCGGCTCGGAAGCCGGATCGCATCAAAGTTTTCACTGTCCCTTCCCTCCCATCGGACTGAATGAAGTGGCAGGCCCTTTCCTGGATACTTGGCTTTCGATCCCATCCCGTAGCCTCCCCAAAAAGCCAAAACGCAGCAGAATTGCTGCTCTGACAAATGGAGTTCTACAATAGCCGTTTGCGGTAGTCAAACAAGGGGCTAATCTGTGGGAATACTTGGAGTTGTGGAGTTTAAGTCCGGGGATGTCTGCGCACGGAACCCAGATCCCGAGGCTGTGTCCGCCGCTTCGCAAGTTCAAGAGCTTCAATCGCGGCAGCATTCAGAAGGCACTCTCGGGTCGCCGAGGCGAGTGTCCCCCCGCCTTCCAGAAAATGACGCTGCACCGGAGTGGCAGATAAAAGCGCTTTCGACTCAAAACGGGCGTGCTCTTCAAACGAAAGCGAATCATGGAAACGCTGAACCTCCACCTCGTTCACGACGGGTTGGATCGTCTTGATTACCCGCTTCGGGACGTGCGGGACTTGTGGGGCTGGAGGCGCAGTAACGACAGTCGCAAATTCGGGCCTCTGATTGTAGCCATCGGGCATCGCGAAATCCTGGTGTATGGAGCTAATCAAAAATCCGGGCGGATTCCGCAGCGGTTTCACATCTGTCCTCTTCATCGCCCAATCGAAGGAGGATAATTGTCGTCGAATCCTTTCCTTGGGATATTTCTCGATTGCTTGCAATGCCACCTGCTCGGCCACTCCTCGGTCAATCAATTCTTGGGCCAAGGGGTCCGGGCTCGCGACGGTCTGCGTGACGCACGGGATCTTTTTCAGAACTTGCCGCTCAAACACAACCTTCCATTCACCCGCCCGCACTTTGCGGAATTGTTGATGCGTTTCCATTGAGCGAAGGAATCCGCGCGCATTTAACTCTTGGATGCCGCGAAGAAGTTTTCGCTTCAGATTCGCCGTGTCGTAATTCCTGGAAAGTCCAACGTGCTCGCAGCACAATTCGCGCAAATCCATTTCCCACCGGTCGCGATGCCAGAACCGTTTGTCGAGGAATCGATACAGTCGCTTGGCGACGGCACTTCGCAACGAGAGGAAGAAATCAAAATCAATGCTCTTGAGATTGCCTGCGTGAAAACTTCGGAAGAGGACATCGTTCCAGACAAACGCTGACAGTGGTGCTCCACTCTCTCCGAACCCGGTGTCGGGCGGCGGTTCCGACCGATGACACAGCCACACGTTATCCAGGACATGGAATTTTTCATCCACCCAACACCCTCGGGTTTTGTTCCACCAGGCCTTATTGTAGTAGAGGGTGACACCCGTCCATCGATTGAGCGACGCTTCGATTCTTTGGTAGCTCTTGCTCTCGTCACGCCAATCCAACAATCGGATCAGTTCGTGGCGAGTGAACGGAACTTTCCGATCGGCGAAGCCGCGCCGACGAGAGAGTTGTATGAGACCGAGAAGAACCTCGTCATCGAGTTCGGTGGGAAGCCCGTACGCGTCGGAACCCGTGACCAGGAGCTGGCGCGTGATCCATTCGCCCGAACTTTTGTCCCAGACACGATCTTCGAAGCGGAGTGTCTTCGTTTCCGGGCGAAGTCGGTGTGCCAGGGAGCAGAGCGGAAATTCGGCAAGGTTCATCTCGTCTTTGGCGTCGCAATTGTTGTGTGTCATCGAACCATTTTCGATGCGGCGTTGTGTTCCCACGATTCCTCCTTAAAAAGAGACACCAACAACTAGGGCAATTGTTGTTGGTTTTTAGTTTTGGAACAGAATTAGGAGTTGTCCTGCCGGGAACTAAGTCGAATCAACGAGTTGCGGCGAATTCCCTGTCTCCCGCCCCGGTGAATCCGGCCCCAAAACCCGGTGGATACTGTCTCCGTTCCCGGTATTCTCTGTCCCAGATACCGGTGACCTCACATCTACCACGACTCCGCTACTGCGGAAAAGAGGATCCTTTCTTCAGCCGCCGAGCCGCCCTTGAAGCGCATCTTCTTACCGTCATGAAACCATGTTAGAACACGGAGGTTCCGGAGGTTTTTGCTCCTGGAATAGTCAGCGTCATGCCAAGCGCATTTCTCTGATTTCATTGAGATGGGCATGAGCGCCCGGCAAACCGGATTCACCATCCGGCTAAGGAGACGGGTTTACCAACCGTCATGCTCATGTCCCGTAGAGCGTGGTGCCGCGAGAGTGGCCCGCCACGTTCGAGAGAGGCTTCTGAAAGTAATCCCCGGCCACCAACCGGAAGTAATCTTCAGATTCTATCTCATGGACTGATGTGTTCGCGAATGCGGGCGAACGGGAACAACTTCATCGTGAAACTCGATGGAGAAGTTTGATTCAAAGCGGGTGAGCAGTGATCAAGGAGCATTGCAAATCCCCCAGCGGGACTTGGACCAAAGCCACACATGGCCATTCGGGTGAAAAGCTCGTGAGGTTCGGGTAACGCGTGCTGGCGTCGGGAGTCTGGCGGTGGCAACACCGACCAGCCGGATTTTGACACATTCCGGGGATTCACTGAAACAAGGTGAACCATGAAAAGCTCAACGATGAAAGGGGCGTCAAGCCCTTGCCAGTCAGCCGCAGCAGAGACGGAGCCGAATCGGGAAAAACCAAATCGGGATGGGTAAGGGGCAGCTTCTGTATTCTAACCCCTGAAATCAGTTCCAAGAAAAAAGGGACTGGAAACTATGTCGGAGCGGGAGCTTTGGACATACCTGGATGGAACGGACGATCAGCGTTCTGACCGACGTGACTGCTGCAGTGAAGAGTCAGACTAACCGTGCAAGGAGTGTGGTAACCGGAGTGGTATCCGGTGCCAGCCAAGTCAGTTGGTGCTTAAAAAGCCACACTCTGATGAGAGTGCCTCCAGTAGGATCTCGCCGAAGTTCACAGGAGCGACGGCGAAACGCAGCTTCAGCAAGGCAGTTGAAGAGGCGTGTGCGTGCCAACGGGTGGTGCCGGGCACAATTGCACACACGAAAGGGGTGACGGGATTAACTCATCTCAATGAGGTCGTGGGCGGGTGGAGAAAAAGACTTCACCCGCCCATTTCCCCGTGAGGAGAACCGCGTTTAAATCGCCGCACTTGGGGACAGGCAACGACGATTTGAAGGCAGCAATTTATTTGGAGGGCAACGATGTTCGGGTAGCGACAAGGTTCATCAGGCGCGCAACCACTATAGTTGAGCAACAGCAATGCAGGAATACAGCAAAACGCGCGGACGGCTCAAAGCGCAGCCACGAGTCCGCCGACCGCGCTCGTATGCACCTGCCTGCCGTTGGGTTTTGGCGTGTTGCCTGACCAGTCAATGGGGTTTTGTGATCTGCAAAAGGATTTCGGCTTTTGGGGACTTGTGCCTGCACCTGCAAAACAATCCCCACCCTGAGGGTCTGGCAGAAGCGAAGCGGAACCGCCGCGTCGCAGCCGTCGCAAGTAGTGTTTGCCCGATCATGACACCGCGTGGTATCGTTCCTGCGTGGTTCGCTCTTGAGGTGGACCACCTGAATATGGTCGATGTTACCTTCAAGCTACCGGACAGTCTGGCTCATGCGTTTGGCGAAACGCCTGAAACGCGGGGGCGTCGCCTCATGGAAGACGCTGCCGTGGAGGAATATCGCATCGGTCAGCTCTCACAGCGCCAGGTCGGAGAGATGCTGGAGTTGGATTATTGGCAGACCGAACATTTTTTGACGGGGCGGAGCATTCCGTTGAACTACTCCCTCGGTGACCTGCAGGCCGACCGGGCCACCCTGGACGAAGTCTTGGGCAGCAAGTGAGCGCGGTCGTCTCTGACACTTCCCCGCTGCATTACCTGATCGAGTGCGAGTCAGTGGATATTTTGCCCGCACTGTTCCGCGATATTTTCATCCCCCCGACGGTTCATCGCGAGCTCCAGCACGAACGAACACCACCGCTGGTGCGAGCCTGGGCGCAATCCCTTCCGAACTGGATTAAGGTCCAAGCGCCTGCCGTTCTCGACGCAACGCTCAATGTCGATGAAGGCGAGCGAGAGGCCATTTGTCTGGCGCGTGAGATCAAGGCGGTCGTCATCCTGATTGACGACCGGAAGGGAAGAGCGGAAGCCGTCCGGTGCGGCCTGCGCGTCACCGGCACCATCGGTCTGCTGGAAGCCGCCGCCGGACGCGGACTGGTGGATTTCGCTGGCACCATTCAACGACTCCGGAATACAGGCGCCCGACTGGACGAGGAACTGATTCAAGCTGCCTTGCTGCGCAACCAGCCACGTTGATTTGGGGGTGCTTGCCCGGCCGTCCATCCACTTCGATTGAGGATTCCCGGAATTCCGTTACGTCACGCGGCACCTCCACGGCAGCATAACGCTGTTTGGAGGATCGGTTATGGAGTATCGATGGTTGGCAACGTCAGTGGCGGGATTCGTCCAGCATTTAGCCGTCGGCTACATCACGAAGGGGTATTATTTTTACGTCACCGGCATCATCCCGGAGGGAAAAGATCCCGCCAAAACCGACCGCAAGATCATGGAGGCCTACGGCATCAATGTGTCGAAGTGGACGCGCACGCGGAGAAAGAAGCAGGGGGAAGCCAATATCCATTACCTGCGATACCGTGGTTCCTACGTCATCATCGCCAACCATGGCGTGCATCGTTTTTTCGCCGCCGAAGCAAAACGCTTGCGGGATGTTCGACGCTGCCCGATTTCGTTCATGGGGTATTCGATTGGGTGCCGGCCCGCTCGCGGGGGGCAATCACTTCATGCCTCGGTAAGGATCAATCGAGAGCGTTACCGTGCGCTCAAGGAGCGTTTCCATTCCGCTGCCATTCATCACACCGTCGAGGAGCTCGGCCGCGAACTGCGCTCGCTGCCTTTCGAGCCTTATGCCCCGGTTCGGGGCCAGCTCTTGTGCGTGAGGCGTGCGATCAACCGCCGCCGGGCGCTTGCCGGCCTGGAATTGGTGCCCATCAGCGCTCTCCGCTTGCATCGATCCCCGGTAAGACCGTTCGACGAGCCCGTCTCTTTTACCGAGTCTGAAATCTCGGAACAGACCGACCCACCATCGGGGTCTCTCGAATGAACGCGTGCGCGATTGTTGATGGGATTAGGGGGACCTCAGCCTGCATAAAAATAACCAAGTTCGCGTAATGACGAGAAATCCCTTGGACGCTCGGTTGTTCGGTGCCCGAGAATCACGTGATCAAGCACTTCGATCTTGAGCAATTGCCCGGCGCGAATCAGATCTCTGGTGACCTTGATGTCCGCTTCACTCGGTGTCGGATCGCCCGACGGATGGTTGTGAACCAGGATGATGGCGGATGATTTTTTGGCGATGGCTGGCGCGAACACCTCCCTTGGATGGACGAGGAGGGTATCGAGAAGACCCTGCGAAATCTTTTGCACGCCGATCATCCGACGCCGCGTGTTCAGAAAAACCACCTGAAGGTTTTCCACAGTGTAAGCTCGGTTCTGTTCTCGCAACAGATCCGCCACACGCTCTGGGATGTCGAGCAGCGGAGATTCGGGATATGCCTCACGCGATAGTCGTTGCCCGAGAAGAAAAGCGGACTTTATCGCTGCGGCCTTTGATTCGCCCACGCCCTTGACGAGCTGAAGTTCATCAAAAGATGCCTGCGCCAAATCTACCAGTCCCCCGTAATGCTTCATTAACGCTTCCGCAGCCGCTTTTCCGGCAAGTTTCGTGATTAGTTCCTCGTTGCTGAAGTCCTCCAACGGCTGCATGAATCTTTCCTCCGATCCGTCATTTTACCACGGCCAGGATCCTTAAGGAACCAACGGAACCCGGCCTTTTCCCGGCGTTTTCAACGAGTTGGACAACAGGGGCCGTTTCGTTGACTCAAAGTCCCTTTCGGTGGGATGATGTTTGTTCAGGAGGTTTTCGACTCTGATGTGGATGAAATCATCGATTTTCTGCGTTCTGAGGATCGAACGGTCTTCTCATTTCTCACACCACGACTTTCCTTTCGTGCGCTGATTCGAACGAGTCGGCATCGAAGGTGAATCTCTGCGGCGGGACAAACTGTGCCGCCTGGCACCCGACGAAGAGCATGACAACATGCCAATCGGGTCCATCCCATTGGCGGCACAAGTGAGAAAAGGCGTATGAAAATCAATTATACATCCAACTTCAAAGCCACGGCTTTGAGCGAAGAGACGCTTCGCTTCCAGGCACCGAGCATTTTTGCTTCGGGGCCAATGCAGGGCGTCAGTGATCGTTACACATTCGTGCCCACTGCACGCATCTTGGATGGGCTGCGGGAACACAATTGGCTGCCGGTGGATGTGGAGGAACAACGCATCCGCAGTGAAAATCGACGCGGATTCCAGAAGCACTTGATTCGCTTCCGACGAGCCGAGCAGATGCAGACGTTGGATGAGTGGAACGTGGAACTGGTGCTGCTCAACTCGCACGATCGCGGTTGTGCTTATCAGCTTCACGCAGGCATCTACCGGCGGATCTGTTCGAATGGATTGGTGATGAGCGAAGGATCGTTCGAGGCGATCCGCTTTCGCCACTCCAAGCTGGAAACGAACGAAGTCGTGCAGGCCAGTTTTCGTCTGCTCGAATTTGTTCCGAGGGTCGGCGCTCTGGTGAATCGGTTTCGTGAGCGGTTGCTCAACGCGAACGAGTCCCTCGAACTGGCCCGCCACGCGGTTCTGTTGCGCTATCCAAGTCTCGATGCCTCGCCCGTCGAACCTGAAACCTTGTTGAAGGCCCGGCGCGATGAGGATGTCAGCTTGGATCTGTGGACGTCGCTTAACCGTGTTCAGGAAAACCTGATTCGCGGTGGGGTATCGGACTTTCGGCGTGATCGGCGTGGGCGACTACGTTCGGTTCGGGCGTTGCGTGGGATTGATTCAAAGGTCGGCCTCAACAAGGGATTGTGGGGACTCGCTGAACAACTTGCCAATGGTCAACCGCTCGAATCAGTCGAAGCACTGGCATTGAACTGAAAGGTTTCAGGTTCTTCCTATGGTTACGCGGCTTTTCGAGAGTTTTTGCCGGACAAAAATAAATTCTCATCCTTTCCATTCCCACTCCGAACAAGACGCAAAGCCCCGCGCGCAATTCATAGAAGCAAGAATCTTGTCAGTGCGAGGAGGGTCAAGGTGGAGCGCAGGAACGAGCAATACCTTGAGGCCCGCAGCACTGACATAAAATGGTGCCGAACGTCGCGCGCGGATTCGTCCAACACTCATCGCTTATGCGAAGCCCCCACTCGCAAAGTGCGCAGCGAATACCAGTCTCGTGTTCATTTGACGAGGCTTGGTCTGCGGTCGCAGTGCGGGAAACTTTCGACAATAAAGCAAGGACATTCAAAGGCTACAAAACCCCATCCGAACGAGGTCCGAAACACTTGCCTTGGTCGACGTCTTGAGAAAGTGTGAATCAACGAGATTTCGTGGAGTCCAAAAAAGCTCGTCAAACCGAGAGCCGTCATTGAAAACTCGCAGGAGTTCGGCGACACAAAACGCTCCGGCAATCGCCCCAACGAAACTGGTCGAGACAGCTTTGCCGGCCACATCAATCGCAAGCTGTCCACAGCCATGTTTTCCCTCCGTGAACAGCGCGAGGTCTTCCTCTCGTATTTTGCGCGGGCCATCTTGAAGGTGTCCCCAAAGTGCTTCGGGCGAATTGTGCTCGCTCGGAAAGGTGTGGAAGTGAATTTGGTCGAAGTCTGCCAGCGTGTCGCCCAAACCGCATTCCACAACAAAGCCGAAACCAGTTTTTCCCAGATAACTCCGTGGCCGTCCACGGTCGAAGCCACAAAGCGCAATTCCGGGATCATCCTCCGTCCGGCGGTCGTGCTCCGTGTATTTCCGTTCGTTGATGGTGGTGCGGAACCCGATTTTGTCGAGCCAGTCGGCACAGCGACGAGTCTTCATTTGCCCCACGACGTGTTCAGTGCATAAAAGGCCCGAACCGAAATTGCCCGTTTCGATCACATCGAAGTCTTGCAACACAAACCGAACCTCCTCACGCCTCGGGTATGGCAGCATCGCAAGATTCCAGAGAAATGCCTGTCCTAGGTGACCAAGTCCGAGCACCCAAAATTGGTTCGGTAGATTGTGGAGCAGCGGAGAGGTTGACACCGGATTGCGCCAAGGGTCGCCCGGCGACCACAGCGACAGGCCAAGCGGAGCCTCCAAGGATCGGGCCGAGATTTCAGCCGCCTTCAAAAAGCTGCGATGGACGGCCAATGCTCCAGCCAACACTCCTCCCGGAGCAATATCGTCACTCTGCCCGTATTTGAAATCTGAGGGGTTGTCAAAGTCCGACACCGCTCCGCGCCAGCCATCGCAGTCCACCCGGCAGTTCGTTGATTTGGGATTGGCTGGTGAATGGCCGAAATAGACTGTTTGCGATGGCGTGGTGATTTTCTGCGGGGCGAAACCGGTGATGTTCAAAACTTCGTTGAGCGAGTGATACCCTTGCAGCGGTAGAAGCAACTTCACATCGGGGGGCATCTCAACACTGACACCTCCAAGGAATGCGCGATTGCCTGTGTTGAATGCCGTGAGCAGCGCAGCCTGAAACGCCACGCTTCGACAGGATTCCGGGTCAATCACCAGCTTGAGCGTCAGGGAGCGCAAAATTGCCTCTGCCTCGCGATAATGAATTCGGCGTTGGCGTGCCAAGCCCAAGGCAAGGCGGTTCGCGGTCTTTGCTGTCAGTTCTTCGTTCATATGCAGGTTAGAGAGACAATTCCTGAGCGGGCTGGCCATTGTTGCCATTTGCTGTCGCCGTGGTATTCAAAAATGCCAACTCCACGCAGGGAGAAACGCAGACGACGTGCGTAATTTGGGATTATCAGCGCCATGTGACCCTTCTGTGCAATCATCGGATTGGCTTCATCCGAGTCGCTTTGGTTCGTCCATGTAGTCGGGTGGGTGTGAACGTCGGCGATGACGCGGAGCCTTTCATCTTGGCATATTTTCCAGAGCGGCACGAATCCCGCGCCGTTGAAATGAATGTAACCGCGATCCAAACAATTTGGGTCAAGGTCATCATAAAAAACCGGACGGACAATCCTGCTGCTGTTTTCCTGGCCCAACAGAAACGCCCCGCTCTCGCGTTTGTTCCGGCCGCGCCGATGCAGCTCTCTGGTGAGGTTGAACCAAAACAGGCGATTGATTTCGACTTTAACTGGCGCGGTAGTCATCGGAGTGTAGGGTTTCTCTGGTGAGGCGCAGGTAGTGGACTATGGTGCGCGAGCAATTCCATTCAAAGCCCACATAAGTTTTCAGCCAGTTCGCATCGTGCTTCTCCACGGTGAAGCGATCCCACGGGGCGTAAAGTGCGACTGCGCCTTCCCAATCGGTCCGGAAAACTTTAGCAACATCGTCATTTCCCTTGGGCCACTTGGCCAAGTCGAGCTTCACATTTTTCTCAAAGTCCCACGGCACTGCCGTCGGCCCTTTCGACGGGTAGTCCTGCAAATCGAAACGCAGGAACAACTTTTCCGGGCTGTTTGCTCGTGGAGGCAGGTCAATCCAGAGGATTGCGTGCGGCCATTCCACGTCGTCGCGCGGGGCGGTGTCCCAATAGCCCCGCGCAACGCCGTCTTGGAATGCCCGTGCAGCGACGTGCTCCTCGAAGCAAGCTCGGTCTAGTCTCATCCCTCGATTTTGATTTTAGGCGTGAGGTAGAACGTGACCTGGCAATGCGGGTGCGAAACGTAGCTGCCAACGTGGGAGTCGGGGTCAAGCGGTTCGGACTCGGTGCTGCCGAGCCGCAAGACCAGCTTTTCCTTCTTGTCCACGCCGAACTTGTCCCGCGCCCATTCAACCACCTTGCGTAGCGTCGTGCTTGGCGGGAAGGACTCTGTTTTCGTCACCCCGTTGAAGATGACGCCCACGGCGACCTTCCGGCAGCGGCAGATGTGGATGCGGTGATGCTTGCCGTGTTCAAGGCGGCAATCAGGAGCCAGTTCTTCGTCCGAGTCCTCAACGCAGAAGCGACTGTTACTTTTTCCAATCTTAGGGTCTTTGATTTTTCGCATGTTCCCAGATCCGTGCTGACGCTTGAGCAGATTCTCTCGGGTCAGAATTGAAATGGCCTTATCCAACCAGATAGGATCACGGCAATGCTGGAGTAGTGTGATTGTTGCCAGGCGCTTCGGTGCGTTTGGTTTAGGATTTCCAAGGGCGCGGAGAATTTTCCTTCGGATCAAGACTGAAATGGCATAGACAGGTAGACCAAGTAGAATCGCCCCTTGCTCCACCGTCACAATTGCGGGGAGGGCCTCGCCAAGAAATTCTTTGTCGCTTGGGCTCATCGCTTTTATCAGTTCTCGTGATTGGTCCCCATCCGACGTTGTTCCTCTCCGCTGGAGTTCTTACAGGGACAACGAGGCCAGTCGACTATCAGCCAGTTTGCTGATCCCCGTCTTCAAATCGAGTCGGCGGTTTTTGTGGATTAGACGTTGCGTTAAAAAAAGTCCTAACAGCCTATGAGAGTGATTGTTGTGAATGTTCTGGCAACTGGCCAATCGACTGCCGGAGCACTTTGCCTGGATAAGTGTCCTGGATGCACGGGCGGATGAACCGTGAAGCCGCTCGTTAAAATCGAATTAGCTCCAAGATCGTATTGGCAAAGACCAAAGTTGGATCGTGCGACGGTCCACTGAGCCGTTTCGGGGTATCGATGAGACGACAACCGAAAGCCCGGGAAGAACAAACTTGGCAGCCTTCATTGGAAGGAATAATTTATGAATGCGTGACCGTTCCTGAACCAACTGACGACGAGTTTCTAAAACTGGCGACGAGCACCAGGGACATTGATCGCGACGCGGGGCTAACTGGGTTGCTTGATCGCTACGAGGAAGAGATCGCTGATTCCGTTATTCGGACGGCGTGGAAGGCCGCCGAAGTGATAAGTCGAGATGCCGGCCTGACGGATGAGATGACCAACGAAGATCGAACCGCTCGGATAGTGGCGAGGGTCTTACACCTTGTCGTTTGTGAGCGAATGGTTAGGCGGCTGATCGATAATTCTCACTTTCTCCTGAAGAGTCGTGGACCATTCAGTGTCAAGGAATGCATTTCGCAGATGGCCGAAGTCGAAGCAGCAGAACTACTCAATGTGAAGCTGCCTGATGCAAGAAAGCGTTTTCAATTCGTCGAAGAACTGAAGGCCTTCAATGATGAATATAGTGATAAAGTGTTGTCGGAGGTCGTTCGGTCTTGTCCCATACCGAATAACCCCTGCGCGGCCCGATGCGTCTTACTGGATGCGCGACGATCACAGCAAAAGGGTAATTTGTCGAAGATAGCCAGGGAACGGGGGGTGCCCAGCGGCTCCATCCACGCTCTTCTGGATAGATGCAGACAGCAGGCCCAAGAGCTTTCCGTTGCTGAAACATAAATAGGATTTTGCATGAATCGCGACTCGAAACATGAAGTATCGACAACCGAGCCGTCCGAGGCTTTTTTGCGAGATATGAAATCGCGGCTGCGTTTTACTCGCGAGCAAAGGCAGGCCATCGTTCAAAAAGTCGTATCCGAAGTTTCGGTTAACGAAGAATCGGAATCGGGCATTGGGACGAGCAGCACAGAACCCGATGCAGGCGGCGCCCCGATCCAGATTCCGCCAGCTTTCGCTGAAATGCTGGAGGCCGACAACCCCGAAAAGCAAAAAAAACGCCTTCACCCCGACAGTTATTAATTGTCCAAGCCAATGTTGTTGGTGCTTTCGCGCGATCCCCAAAGGAGAATTTCTCAGGCGCGAACTGTTGATTGCGGTGCGGACTTTCCCGATACGAGTTCAGGAAGAAGAGAGGATTGTTTCGAGGCACAAATCCACAAAGCCTTGAACCATTCGGAAAAAACCGGTGCAGGTCACGATTGAATCGCGCCGTGCCGGTCGTTTACTCTCCCGTCTCCTGAATTTGCGTTTGCGAGAAAATCCAGGAGTGCGCCTGATCCGCAACCTTTGAAAGCAACAAGAGGTCGTCGCGACCGAATGAATCGGTGGACTTCCAATTGTCGTCCTCTTTGTAGAGGCGGCTGAGGGTGACGTTGTATCGAACACCACTCTCTGTTTCGTTTTTCCAGACTGCTGCTTTGATGAAGCCCAGTCGGATTTCATGTATTGGTTTTTGTTTTGGTTTGTTCATAGACGCAGACGTTTCGCTGACATTGTTTTCCTGCATGAGCCTCCTTGGGGAATGAAACGACAACTTTGTCGAGTCGAACCTTTGATCCGTTTTTACCACGTTTTGAGATGTTAAGAAAATGGACTCGACCGATCGGGCGCAACTCCTCGGAATCTCATGCAAATCCGTGACGCCCGGAGCGCGTGTTTTCTGCGCTCGACCATAGTCTTCGGGGAGCATGATGGTCGTTCTGGAAAGGTCGGATTCGGTGATGGCCCAGAATTTCACTCCGTTGCTGGCGCGGTGCGCGGACAAACACCGGAACCTTTCCTCAAAGGAGAATTCATCCGCCGCGAGTTCGGGATCGCGCGTGTCGGCGGCTTCGTTCTTTGCCTGTCGCCTCAACGCACGGACGATGTCTTCATGGGGAACGTTGAGGATTGCGTTCGGTGTGATGGCGATCCTTCCACGCGGGAAGGACGGACCGAGGGCCAAAGAAATCATGGTGTTCCTCCTGCGAGAATTGTAGATGGGGCAATGACGACTGCCCCCATGCTACCATGATTCCCGGTTAAATTGCCACAAGCCGGTGATGTGATTTCTCTTGAGTCTGCCGCGGCTAATGGGATCGGAATGATATTCGCATCCTGCTTTGCGCTGTTCTCGTAAGCCTCCAAAGTCGGGACGAGAACCTGGGCCTTTTTCGAGTAGGCTCGATGCACTGCCTTGCTGTTGTGGCCAAGCGCGACCTGAGCGAACCGTTCGGGGTATCCAGCTTTCTTGGCGCGCTCTGCCCAAGCGTAGCGATACGAATGCAAGGACACGCCCGAGATGTCGAGACCCCGACACCTCTGCTTGAATTCCGTCGCGCGGTCCCCGGCGCGCACGCTCCGCAGGTATGGGAACAGCGGTCCCGCTGAAGGAAGAGTTCGAAGAATTCTCTCCACTTCTGGCCCGAAGCGAACCAGCGCCGTCTCGCCACTCTTCTTTCGCTGGTAGCTGATCACGTGGTCGCGCCAATCGATGTTGCCCGATTCGAGGAAGGCGATGTCTGACTGCGATGCGCCCAGGAACCAGGCGAGTTCGTAGAACGCGCGCCTTTCCGGGTTTGTCTCCCGTTCGATAATTTGCCGATGTTCCTCCAAGGTGATCGCACGCTTGTCCTTGAAAAAGACCCCCGGCCATTGCCGCTTGGGAATGACGGGAACCGGGAGCCAGTTCATGCCCAGCGCAAAATTGTGGATGCGCCGGAGATACATGTTCGTCGAAACTTTTCCTTGTTCCATCGCCCGCAGAAAATCCTGCGCGCGAGTTTCAAGGACGGGGAGCTTCCGAATTCCGTCGAGCGCGTGATCCTTAATCGCGACGCGCCAGCGGATGCCTGTCTCGCGGTGCTTGAGTTTGACGATCTCATCCATCACGGACTGCCAAGTCCGTGTGGCGGCTTCGGGGTCGCCTACGAGCAGGTAAGCGCGGGCGATCTGGAGATTTATGATCGGCTGTTGGTGGGCCTCGTTGCGCGCGTGCAGCAAGCGCTCGGCGGTGGCGCGGGCTTTAGTCTGGAGGGATTCCTGTTTCCGGGTTTCGTTATCCTGGCACCAGAAGACCGAACCCCGGCGGAACATACGGTATCTCTTTCTCATGACATGCGGTCACGAGGTTAAGACACCCGACACTCGACGTGTTACGATGCAGTCAGCGGACGTTGGCCGGAAAGTGGGCGAACGATAACGGAGCAGCATTTTTGCTGACGTTCTTGCTGACAGTCGCCTCGTCCATCCTCCTTAAATCCTTGGTGCGCACGCATCAAGGAATGGAGGCGAGGGTCGGAATCGGACTATCGCCCTTGTCCCGGCGGATCGTGCAAACACATGCCGCGCATGGCCTAGGGCCCTCGGAGCGCGGGCCGTTCTCGGCCGCAGCAACCCGATCCATGCAAGGAACCATGCACCGTGAAGAACACCGACAACACCAGTTGTGGCCCCTTGTCCGAAAGGACTCTCCGCCGATAGCCCAAGCGCTTCAGCCTTGGGAATCGTCCCCACCGAGAACCACAGCCGTTAACCCGCCGGAACAGACCTTCGCGGTCATCCCCGCCTCCTTCCCTTCGTGTTCTTCGTTCGTGGCGGAGAGTTTGACTCCTCTTTTTGATTGCCGTGTCCCCCCTGGCGGCTGCATCTGTGTCATCCGGGAAATCCGTGGTCCAGCCTTCGTTCCCTTCGTGTTAAGCCCCCTCACCCCCGGCTCTAAGATCCCCCGCAACGTTGGAACCTCAACACGCATAATTCGTGTGCCCCCCCTTCGCCGCCGCATCCGTGTCATCCTGGGAATCCGCGGTCCAGCCTTCGTTTCCTTCGCGAACTCCCGATTCTAAATCGGGACCGCTCCGCTCGGTCCTATCTCCCCCAATTTCAAATCTCCAATTTCCAATTTAAAATCCTCTGCGCCCTCGTCCATCTAGTCCACGCCGTCCATCTCGTCCGCCTCAGCTCGTCGCACTCTCCCCCAAGGGCTGAAGGCCCGTAATGTGATAGCCTGGGGTGCAGCGCGCAGCGCGTAGCCCCAGGTAACCCAACCCAAAACACATTTCCAGCCCTGAAAGGGCGCCACCCTCCGCCGACAATAAAGGTTCTTCCCCCACGGCCCGCGGGTCTTCACACGACAGAGATGAGATGGCCGGCCATCGACTGAGTAAGAATGGCCAGAGCCTTGTGCCGCTTATCCCAGAGCGGCGCAGGAAGTCGGCAGGAGTGTCATGGCTCGCGGCATGAGGCCGGTCAACCCGTTGGCCCATTCTTGGCCCACTTGTCTTTCGAAATTAACTAAAGCATATATGTAGTTGACAAAACGGCACCACGGCCCTACCTTGACCACCATGAAGAGCGGCCCAGCTCAACCGGCCAACCGCGGCGCGCTCGCCGTCGACGTTGCGCCCACGTCCGCGCCTCGCCCCCTCAATGTCTTCTCCCCGGCTGTCCGGACTCTTTTGGTTCCGTCCACCTCTCGCCCCTCGCCACCGGGTTCCTCACTCTCCTTTGTTCAATCTCCGTCTCTCTCGATCCTTGCCGTAGTCTTATCTCAAATCCCAAATTTGAGATTTCAAATTTCCTTAGCCTTCGACCTTCAGCCTTTCCTTCGTAACTCCCGTGAATATCGGCTCTTCCGCGCGCTGTTATCGGATGGCCGCACGCCAAGGCCCCTCCGCTCATTTGCCTCTCGCCCCTCGCCACTCTCCCTTGTTCATTTGCTGTTCTCATCTCTGTCCGCCCTCCCCCCGGTCTCATCTCAAATCTCAAATCTGAAATTTCAAATCCCCTTTGCCTTTAGCCTTTCGCAGGATCCTTCCCGCAGCCCGAAATACCATTCCCGTAAGCCAGAATATCCCCCCTTAAGCCGTAATATCCCCCCTTTTCCCAGAATATCCCCCCCGCCAATTTTCATTCTCAACCAATTCCAGCACAACCACATCCATCACGCTGTGTCGGACCTCCTCAAAATGCCAACCTTGATTATCAACCACTTGCACGCGGCAACAAAAACATCACGATGGCGCACCCGTTTTCTGCCCTCAAGACGGCGACGTGATCGAGGTGCCGGACAAAGAAACAGCGCTGTGATAAGATCCGAACCCTATGAAGCTCTGGCAAGACTTACAGGCTTGGCTTGAGCACCCCCACGAGGCGGAGCACTTGCGGCACGGCCGGCTGGGCGAGCGGGTGGCCAAACGGCATCTGCGCCGCCTGGGACTGAAGTTCCTCACCGCGAACTTCAAGACTCCTCGCGGCGAAATCGACCTGGTGTTCCGCGATGCGGATTGCCTGGTCTTTGTCGAGGTCAAGACCCGGTCATCCGAGGAGTGGACCCGTCCTGCTGCTGCCGTTGATTCGGAGAAACGCCGGAAGCTTTCGCTGGCGGCGATGGACTATTTAAAGCTCTTGCGGCAGCCTCAGGTCCGCATGCGATTCGACATTGTCGAGGTCCTCCTCGAGGATGGGCAGGTGCGTGAGATCCGGCACCTGCCCGCCGCCTTCACGCTCAGCAAACCCTTCAGCTACGGTTGAACCCATGCCCGAGCTGCCTGAAGTGGAGGTTCTCGTCAGGAACCTTGAGCCGCTCCTTCAAGGGCGGGAGATCAGCCACGTCCAAGTGCGCCGGCCCCGGATCATCCGACCCAGCGCCGAACGCCCATTCGGCGCCAAACTGGAGGGAGCGCGCTTCATCGGTTTGGCCCGCCGAGCCAAGTACCTGATCTTCAGCCTGAGAGATAGCGGTGGCGGGCCTTTGACCCTCCTCGGTCACCTGGGCATGACCGGACGGATGTACGTGCAGCCCTCAGGAGGCGCCTTTCCGCGCCATGCCGCTGTGGTAATGAACCTCGACCAGGGCGACTTCGTTTTCGAAGATCCGAGATACTTTGGGCGCCTGAGCTTCGATCTTTCGCCCTTAGCCAAGCTTGGGCCTGAACCTTTGGGCCCTGACTTCACCCCTGCCTATCTGAAAGAGGCATGCAAGCGCTCCCGCCAGCCAATTAAGGTAAAACTGCTCGACCAACGCCTGGTCGCTGGCGTGGGGAACATCTACGCCGGTGAAGCCCTTTTCCGGGCGGGCATCTCGCCACGCTCCCCCGCCTGCTCGCTTTCTCTCGTCCGCGCCACCCGACTCTGGAAGACGCTCCGCGAGGTCCTTCAGGAGGCCATCGGCTTCGGCAGTTCCCTGGCCTTGGATCTATCGGGCCGCAACGATCCGGAGCGATTGTTTTATTACGGGGCCGCTCCCGAAACCTCCCCCTCGGCAGAGGAGCGATGGACGGTCTATGGGCGGGAGGACTTGCCTTGCACGCAGTGCGGGGGACGGATCCGGCGAATGGTCCAAGCCGCGCGCAGCACCTTTTATTGTCCCCGCTGCCAACGATAACCCGGGAACCTATGCGCCCGTTGTCCGCCTGGCTTCTTTACCTTGGGTTGGTTCTCGTCGTGGGGGCTGCGCTGGCACCGTGGGTTTACCTGGGCCTGAACGCCGGCGCTGGGAGCACTTGGCTCCGACCCTTGGCTCAACAGCCGTTTCATCGCTTTGTCGACCGATGTTTGCTCGGCGCTGCCCTCGTCGGGCTCTGGCCGCTGATGCGTTTTCTCGGAGTGCGGACATGGAGGGCTGTGGGGTGGACAAGTCTCAGCGGACAAAGTCCGCGATTGGCCGGGGGCTTTTTGTTCGGACTGGTCTCGCTGGGCCTGGTTGCGCTGGCGGCAACACTTGGCGGAGCAAGAAGCTGGAATGCAGACAGAACCGCCGCGGAGGTTTCTCGACACCTGCTAAATGCCGCAGGGTCCGCGCTGGTAGTGGCGTTGATCGAGGAGACCCTGTTCCGTGGATGCCTATACCAATCCCTAAGGAAGCACCATCGGGTCGTGGTGGCGGCTGTCCTCAGCTCGCTGATCTACGCCTGGGTACATTTTCTCCTGCCGGTTCGGTGGATCGGACCAGTTGGGCCCCTAACAGGTTTCGTCGTGCTGGGCAAGATGATGAGCGGCATGGTGATTTGGACGGCACTAATCCCCGGGTTCCTAAACTTGACTCTCGCAGGTCTGCTTCTGGCATTAGCCTTTGAATCGACTGGCACTCTTTACTTCTCGATCGGCCTGCATGCCGGCTGGATCTTCTGGCTCAAGTCCTACGGCTTCTTCACCGCTGAGGTGGCGGGTGCAGACGCGTGGCTGTGGGGGACGGGACGCTTGGTGGACGGTTGGGTCGCCACCGTGGCATTGACGTTGGCGCTCGTCCTAAGAAAATGGTGGCTCCGGACACCGTTAACGTTATCAGAACCGCCGAAATCGCCTTCCACCCCATTTAAGCACCCATGACTCTCAGTCCAGTCAAGCGCGAGTTCGAAAGCTGGCTTGATGCCGCGCTCTCCTTCTTCTACCCTGAATGGTGTCAGATATGTGGCTCAGAACGCGCCAAGCCCAAAGAAGGCTTCGTTTGTGGTCGCTGCCGGGCCCGTCCTGGCGGCTTGCGCTGCATTGTCCCCCCCATTTGCGACCGATGCGGCCTCCCGTTCGAAGGAGCCATCGACACTCCGATGGTCTGCGCCAACTGTCGCGATCTGGAACTCCACTTCAGCCGGGCGAGGGCCGCGGTGGTGGCCACGGACTTGGTGTTGGATGTCATCCATCGCTACAAGTACGGTCGAGCATTATGGTTTGAACCATTTCTGGTTCAATTGCTTATGAATGAAGCTGTACCCCACATCGCTCAAGCTCCTTGGGATTGGATCGTTCCAGTGCCGCTCCACCCGGTCAAAAGGCGGGAACGCGAGTTCAACCAGGCCGAGCGTTTGGCTAAGCCGTTGAGCGATGCCACGGGGGTCCCTTTGAACACCAATCTCGTCCGCCGCGTCGAACCTACCCAAACTCAAACGATGCTCAACCGCACTCAGCGAGCGGCCAATGTTCGGAAGGCCTTCGCCATGCGGAGCAGGATCCAGCTTTCTGGCCAACGAATCATTCTTGTGGACGATGTTCTGACCACCGGAGCCACAACCAGCGCGTGTGCGCAGGTCCTCAAGGCCGCCGGTGCCGGGGAGATTATCGTTTGGACGGTCGCCCGCGGCGCCTAATCCGCTGAAACTATGGCCACAAGCTCCTTCTCAAAGAAATCGCTCGGCTTGGAGACAGTCGAACCGGCGGTCACGCCACCTCCCAGCCAATCCGACACTAGCTTCATCAAGAAGCCCAAACTCGGCAGTTCAAAAACGAAGAAGAAAGACATCCCCGAGGGGCTTTGGACGAAGTGTCCCAAGTGCTCCACGATGCTCTACGACAAGGAGTTGGACGAGAACCAGAAGGTCTGCGCCCGCTGCCAGCATCATTTCCCTATCGGCGCCCGCGAGCGGATCAACGCCCTGGTTGAAACGTGTTCCTTTGAAGAAATGGACGCGCGGATGGCCAGCGTCGATGTTCTAAGTTTCACGGGTGTTGCAACTTACGCGAGTAAGCTCGACGACTACCACCAAAAGACCGGCCTGAAGGATGCCGTAATCACGGGCATCGGCAGGATCGGGAAGCAGCGAATCGCCTTGGGGGTTATGGATTTCTCATTCCTGGCTGGTTCGATGGGGGCCGTTGTCGGAGAGAAGCTAACCCGTTTGATCGAAGCCGGAACTGACAAAGCCCTGCCAGTAGTGATCATTTCCACCAGCGGCGGAGCTAGGATGTACGAAGGAATGTTTAGCCTCATGCAGATGGCCAAAACTTGTGGCGCCTTGGCCTACCATGCCCGAAGCCGGCTCCCGTACATCAGCGTGCTAACCCATCCAACCACAGCCGGCGTCATGGCCAGCTTCGCCAGCGTCGGAGACCTCATTATCGCCGAACCCGGAGCAATGATCGGCTTCGCGGGACCTCGCGTGATCAAGGATACAACCCAAGCTGAACTGCCGCCCGGGTTCCAGACCGCGGAATTTCTGTTGGACCACGGACTGGTCGACGCCATCGTATCGCGGAAAGACATGAAAGACAGGCTGATTTACTATTTGGATTTCATGGCACAGGGACATAGAACGGCCGGTCGAGGCTGATTGGGACGAAAACAACCCTTGCCTGCTACTTCCACACGGACTGGGGAGTTTGAGTTCACCCTACCTTCGTGTTATCTGCTTAACTAATCATGAGTATTCGAATGCTTGCGCGAAGTAGGCCCGTCCTCGCGGCGCTACTCCTGTCCGCAAACTCGGCGTTGCCCGGGGCATCGGCCGAAAGTAAGGCGAGCTACTTCAGGTCTGACCTCGGCGTCAGCAGCTCCGCAGCGGCCCTTCCCGATAACCTCGAGGCGCCCGAAGCCCTCCGCTGGCGCGCGACGCTCGATCCGGGACATTCAAGCCCAATTCTCAGTGCGGGACGGATCTTCCTCACCACTTATCGCGAAGCCACCAAGGAGCTAGCCACTGTGGCCCTCGATGCCGAGGATGGTCATGAGCTGTGGCGTCAGCCGGTGAGCGTCGCGCATCTTGAGCAGACGCACCCGGTCGGCAGCCCCGCAACTGCAACGGCAGCCTGCGACGGCAAGCACGTCTTCGTCTTCTTCGGAAGCTACGGACTGATCTGCTACGACCTCGATGGAAAAGAGCAATGGAAACAGCCCATGGGGCCGTTTATGGACGAGTATGGGGCCGGGAGTTCCCCGATCATTGTTGACGGAAAACTGATCCTCAACCAGGACCACGACAAGGCAAGCTTCCTGATGGCCGTGGACACTTCCACCGGGAAAACAGCCTGGAGGATTGAGCGTCCAGATGCTGTGCGGAGCTATTCTACACCCGCTCTTTGGACCCATGGAGGACAGACGGAGTTGTTGGTCGCTGGCGCGCTTGAGCTTGCCTCTTTCGCCCCAACTTCGGGCGAGAGGTTGTGGTCGATCCACGGTCTGGCTCGAATCGTCATCCCCACACCGATCCCCGCAGGTGATACCATCTATATGGCATCCTGGTCGCCGGGCGGCGACGCCGGCCAAAGGCTCGAGCTCGACACCTGGTCCGTAGCGCTTGGGAAGTGGGATAAGAACCACGACAACAAGCTAGCTAGAGCGGAGATCTCCGATCCCGAGGTGCTTGACCGGTTCAACCGAATGGACCTCGACCAGGATGGAGTTCTGGACCAGCACGAATGGGAACGGCACGCGGCGGTCTTCCGCCAAGCCCAGAACGCTCTGCTGGCGATCAAGCCCTCGGGGCGAGGTGAACTGCCTGAAACCGCAGTGCTTTGGAAGTATCAGAAGGGCGTCCCTTACGTATCTACGCCCCTGCTCGACAAGGGATGGGTGTGGATGGTCAAAGACGGCGGTATCGTCACAAAGATCGATGCCACGACCGGCCAGCGATTGCAGGAGGAACGTTTGCCAGGAATGGGAAGGTACTTCGCCTCACCCGTCAGTGGCGATGGAAAGCTCTATTTCTCGAGCGAACCCGGAGTCGTGAGTGTCGTGGCAAATCAAAAGGACTGGCAAGTCGTGTCGTCGCGTGATTTCCACGAACGGATACTCGCCACGCCGTCGATCGACAACGGCCGACTCTACCTTAGGACTGAGAAATCGCTCTATTGTTTCCAGCGCGCCAAGAACTAAGCGCCCGCGATAGTCCCGACGCAGGGGCGCGTCCAGAACGCAACGCACCCCAGCAAAACGGGCACACGGCCGTGCGGCCGCTTCAAGCCCCTTAGCTGACGTTGGCCATCGAGAGGAGGAACTCGATGTTGCTGCGGGTTTTCTTGAGCTTGTTCAGCAGGAGTTCCATCGCCTCAACCGGTGGAACGCCGGTCAGTGCCCTCCTGAGCATGACCACCCGGTTGTATTCGTCCGGGTGATACAGCAACTCTTCTTTGCGAGTGCCTGAACGCTCGATGTTGATCGAGGGGAAGATCCGCCGATCCACCAGGGCGCGGTCGAGATGAACCTCCATGTTACCCGTGCCTTTGAACTCTTCGAAGATCACCTCGTCCATACGCGAACCAGTATCAACCAAGGCGGTAGCCATGATAGTGAGCGAACCGCCCTCCTCAATGTTGCGCGCAGCGCCAAAAAAGCGCTTGGGTTTGTGAAGCGCGTTGGCGTCAACGCCGCCGGACAGGATCTTCCCCGAATGGGGCTGCACGGTGTTGTAAGCGCGAGCGAGGCGGGTGATCGAGTCCAGCAGGATCACGACATCGCGTTTATGCTCGACCATGCGGCGGGCCTTTTCGATCACCATCTCCGCCACCTGGACATGACGCTCGGGTGGTTCATCGAAAGTGGAGCTGATCACCTCGGCAGGCTTGCAGGTGCGCTCCATGTCGGTGACTTCCTCCGGGCGTTCGTCGATCAGCAGGATGAACAGATAAACCTCGGGGTTGTTCTTGATGATCGCGTTGGCGAGCTTCTGGAGCAGCACCGTCTTTCCGGTGCGGGGAGGCGCCACAATCAACCCGCGTGTGCCCTTGCCGATTGGGCAGACCAAATCCAGCACGCGCGTCGACAACTCATCAGCCGCGGTTTCAAGGATAAATCGCCGGTTGGGAAACAGCGGCGTCAGATTGTCGAAATGGGTTTTATCCTTGGCCTTGTCCGGGTCTTCTTTGTCCACCGCCTCGATCTTCAACAAGGCAAAGAACTTCTCTTTTTCCTTTGGGGGACGGATCTGGCCGGCCACCAAATCGCCGGTTTGCAGGTCGAATCTGCGAATCTGGGAGGGCGAGACGTAAACGTCCTCAGGGCATGGAAGATAATTAAAGCTCTGGGACCGGAGGAAACCGAAGCCTTCAGTAAGGATTTCGAGAACACCTTCGGCAAAAAGAATGCCGCTACGCTCGGCGTTCTTCTTAAGGATTTCGAAGATGACCTCATGCTTCTTCATCGTCCCGAAGTTCTCGATCGCCCATTCTTTGGCCATGACCGTGAGCTCGGTCATGGACATAGCCTGGAGCTTGGCGATATTGATCGTCGTACCCGGCGGGATCGAGGGCAGGACAGGCCCGGCTTTGGGGGCAACGGCGGCGGCAGCGGGGGGGGCTGCGGGCGGCGGCGGCGGGGGCACCAAATCCTCATCAGCAGGCAGTCCCTGAATGTGTCTTCTGGGCGGGGGCTTAACGGCTCTGGGTTTCTTAGGTCGCGGCATAAGTCAAAACAACAACGATGGCAATAGTATGATTGCGGACACCGGTGCGGAAGCAAGCGGCTGAGAAGGGGTTCTCAGGACAGGCAAGTCCACCGGGGATTGTCCGAAGGCTAGCTAATTAAAACTCGTCCAAATGTGCCTAGTAGGGCAACGGGAATCTAACGGTCAATTCAAAGACACGTTTGCGCACCTGGGCTGCGGCGTCAAGGTTTTTGATGTCGAGGAGCACCTCGCTGATCATGTCCGCGATCGCTGCCATCTCGCCCTCTCGCATCCCGCGGGTAGTCACGGCGGGCGTTCCCAACCGCACCCCGCTGGCGAGAAACGGTGAACGTGTCTCGAAGGGAATCGTGTTCTTGTTCGCGGTAATGCCGGCGTGGTCGAGAGCAATTTGGCAATCCTTGCCCGTCAGGCCCCGCGCCCCCACGTCCACCAGCATGAGATGATTATCCGTGCCGCCGCTGACCAGTCGGTAGCCGTTGCGTTTGAGCCCTTCGGCCAGGGCGGCGGCATTCTTGACGATCTGCTGCTGGTAGACCTGGAAACTGGGCTGCAAAGCCTCATGCAAACAGACCGCTTTCGCGGCAATCACATGCATCAACGGGCCGCCCTGAATGCCTGGGAAGGTTTGAGAATCAAGTTCCTTGGCGTATTGCTCGCGGCAGAGCACCAGGCCGCCTCGAGGCCCGCGCAGAGTCTTGTGGGTCGTGGTGGTGACGAAATCGGCGTGTGGGACCGGGCTTGGGTGAATGCCCGCCGCAACCAAACCGGCGATGTGGGCAATGTCGGCCAACAGCAAAGCTCCAACTTCCCGGGCGATCTCCCCCATCCGCTGGAAATCAATCACTCGCGGATAGGCGCTAGCTCCCACGGTGATCATTCGCGGCCGATGGTCTCGAGCCAGCTGCGCGAGCTGATCGTAGTCAATTCGTTCGTCCTTTTTGCTGACTCCGTAGTGGATGATTTCGAAAAAGCGGCCCGAAAAATTCGCCTTGTGGCCGTGAGTCAAGTGGCCGCCATGGCTCAGATCCATGGTCAACATCTTGTCCCCGGGTTTCAGAAAGGCGAAATAAACCGCCATATTTGCGCCGCTGCCCGAGTGCGGCTGCACGTTCGCGTGTTCGGCGCCGAAGAGTCGCTTGGCACGGTCAATCGCCAATTGCTCGGCCACATCCACGAATTCGCAGCCGCCATACCAACGTCGGCGTGGGTAGCCTTCGGCGTACTTGTTGGTAAGCACCGAGCCCTGGGCTTCCATCACTGCCGGGCTAACGAAGTTCTCACTGGCGATTAGTTCAATGTTCTCCTGTTGGCGGCGCAGCTCATCGCTCACGGCCTGATACAACTCGTGGTCCACAACCGACAACCGGCGGTCAGCGGCATTGGGCGGCTCCACTTTGCGGACCCGGCGCTCGTGGCGCCCGCCTTCGAACTGGGCATCGAGGAACACGTCGAGAATGCGCCGAGCTTCCTCGGGTGAAGTGAATTTGGAGCCAAGACAAAGGACATTCGCATCATTGTGACTGCGGCTCAGGGCGGCTCCTTCCTGGCTCGTGACGCAGGCAGCCCTTACGCCGGGCACCTTGTTGGCGGCGATGCTCATCCCGATCCCCGTGGAACAGACCAGCAGCCCGAAACGATCTTTGTGATCAGCCACGCGGGCAGCCACCACCTGTGCATAGTCTGGATAATCAGCCGACTCAACGGAGTGGGTGCCTAAATCGGTGAGTCGAAATCCGCGTTCGCTTAGGTACTGCTTCAGGGCTTCCTTGAGCTCGAATCCCGCGTGATCCGCGCCGATGGCGAAAGTGGGCCGGCCTTCGGTCTGAGATTGCGGGACGGATGATGGGTTATTGTGTTCGATAAACTTCAACATGGAAACGATCCCTTGTTCAATCTGATCGCGACAGCTTGCGTAAACCTCGTAGCTCTCCCCAATAGGATCGGAAATGTCTTTCTCAAAGACATCCAGAGTCTCGTCAAATTCACGCAGTAAAAAAGCACGTTCCGCCGTGTGCGGATAGAGCATGCTCACGGCATCCACGTGGCCCTGAGTCATGCCAAAAATGTAATCCGCGCGCCCAACCAAATCAGCGGTCAGCGCCCGGCTGCGCTGGTGGGAGATGTCGATGCCTAATTCTTTGAGCGCGGCAATCGCGTGCGCGCTGGGGGGCAGGCCGTTGACGGCTCCCACACCGGCTGACATCGCCTCATATTCATGACTATCATGCGTCATGTGGCGGAAGAGGCCTTCCGCCATGGGACTCCGACAAATATTGCCGGTACAAACAAACAGGATTCTCTTCATGCCAGCGCAGACCCTCAACTTGGGGCGAGGACCAAAAATCGTCAACGGCGAAAATTCAGAACCCCCGTGATTGCTGAACCACGGCAAGGCCCTTCAGGAGGTCCAAAGCGCGTGCCAGAGCGGGATCACGCACCACTGGCGCCGAGGCAGCGGCCGCTCGCTCCGGGGCCACATTATTTGTTGCCAGGGAGTCGGGGTCAATGCCCTCGCGTTTGAAACGAACGAGATCAGCCTCGTTAAAACGGAACGCCGCGTTGGTGGCCGCCGCGAGGTTCGTGCCCGCGCGGCTTGCGGTCGCCGCGGCCGAACCCTTGGCCAGGGACTTGTAGGCATCGGAAAAGTATTGGCGCTCGTCGTCCGAACTCACGTTCACAACGATGTCGGGCGTCAACCCGGAAGGCGGGATCGTTTTACCATTGCCGATTACTACCGACGCGGTTGCGATCAGCAAGTGCTGCCCGTTGGCGAGGGGGAAATCCTTGAACACGTTGGCCCGTCCCGCGCTTGGGGCACCGAGGATCAGGCCAACCTCGGTTTCACGAAGAACAGCCGCCAATGCCTCGGCTGCACCGCTTGTGTCCTTGTTAATCAGTATTGCGACCGGTGGAGAGAACGCGTTGGTCTTCGCTTTAGACTTCAAGGTCGCCCCGCCCCAGTCCAATAACGCGTGTTCGCCCGTGATGAAATGATCCGCGGTTTGTGCAGCGGCCTCAAAATTTTCACCCATGGCGTAACGCAAATCGAGCACCAGACCCTTGAGCCGGTTGGTAGCACTCAGACTTACCAGCGTTTGGTCCAGGGCAGCCGGCAGGGCGGCCGACACTCGGCCTACCCGCACATAGCCAAACGCCCCGTCAAACACATTCGAGCGGGTAATTGCCGGAAGATCCGTCGGATCCATCATCCCGCCCGCGTTGGTGAAAAGCAGAACCTGGGAACGATACTGGTTCAGAATGCCCTGGATCGCAGCCCGATCTAAATCCGCCTCGGTCGCACCAACGATGTTGGACCGAACCAACGCGAAAATCTCCTGAAAATCCGCGCTCTGGCCCGCGCCGGATGGGGCAAAGAGCGCTCCGCCACTGATTGCCATGGCGGTTATCACCCACACTAGTAATTGGTTTCGATGCGTCATGCTGTCGGTTTCAAGAACAAATTTCGATCCGGATGCCGGTGACTGAGCTGCACCAGAATTGCATCCTAGGACAGCCGGACATCTAGCTGCACCGCGTGGAGCTAGCCAGCGCCTTCGCCGCAATATCGCGCCTAAAATGGGCGGCGTCGAATTGAATTTCTTGCACGGCTCCGTACGCGGTCTGGCGTGCGGTCTCCAAATCTCGTCCCCAAGCCGTCACCCCCAGCACACGCCCGCCGTTCGTCACAATCTGATCACCTGCCCTAGCCGTGCCAGCGTGGAAGACCTTTACATTCGGCATTTGCGCAACCTTTTCCAGACCCCAGATCGCCTTTCCCTTGCTGTAAGCTCCCGGATAGCCACCCGACGCCATCACCACGCAGATTGATACGGATGCAGCCCAGTTCAGCGATACTTGGCCCAGTCGGCCGTCGGCGGATGCCGAAAGCAACTCCACCAGGTCCGAGTCCAAGCGGGTGAGGTAAACCTGGGTTTCCGGATCGCCGAATCGGGCGTTGAATTCGAGGACCTTCGGCCCTTTGGCCGTCAGCATCACGCCCGGATAGAGGATGCCTCGGAAATCAATCCCCTCCTGCGCACAGCCAGCAAGCCACGGATCAAGGATAGACGATCCGACCCTCGACAAATCGGCGTCGCCCAGGAACGGGGTCGGAGAATAGGTTCCCATGCCACCGGTGTTGGGCCCTTGATCCCCATCCTGTGCCTGTTTATGGTCTTGCGAAGTAGGGAATAATTTGGCCGTCCGGCCATCGCATAACGCATGCAGCGAAACCTCCGTGCCCTCGAGCAGTTCCTGAATCACGATACGGGTGCCCGCGCTGCCGAACGTTCCACGGACCAGAATTTCCTCGATTGCCTCGTCCGCTTGCGCCATGTCACGGCAAATCAGCACTCCTTTGCCCAAGGCAAGCCCGTCGGCTTTGACCGCGCAACGACCGCCCAAGGAGGCCGCGAATCGGGAGGCTTCCTCCGGAACCGTAAACCCGCCAGATCGAGCCGTCGGAATCCCGTATTTCTCCATAAACGACTGGGCAAAGACCTTTGAGGACTCGAACCGCGCGGCGCTTTGGTTTGGTCCCCAGATCCGCAGGCCCTGTTGGGTAAAGAGATCGACGATCCCCAAAGCGAGCGGGTTGTCGGGTCCTACCACAGTAAGATCAGCGCGCGCCTCTCGGGCAAACGCGAGAAGTTTGGGCAAATCCTCCGTGCCGAGGGGTACACACTCCACCGAAGAGTCGTTTGCGGCCAGGCGTTCAGCCGCAATCCCGGCGTTGCCGGGTGCACACCATATCCGCGTCGCGTGAGGAGACTGGGCCAGCTTCCACACCAACGCGTGCTCTCGCCCACCTGAACCTATGACCAACAATCTCATGCAGAGAAAGGCTAGAGACTAAAAGCTCGAGGCTGAAGACTAAACCCCAAAATCCAGATCATGGAGCGCGCAATCGAAAGTAGTAGGCACCAGGAAGAAACGGGAGATCGACCTTCTTCTGCATGCCAACCAGCGAGACCTGATTGGTGAGCGACAGCCACGTAGCAACCGGCGACAAAGAGGGAGTCCATTCGAGGGTGGAATCCGCCGTCAGGAACGGCCAGGTCACGAGGAATCTGTCGCTCTGCCGAAATGCTGTAAGCTTTGGGGGGGAGAAAGGGGCATAGACCTGGCCCAGGATCTGTCGCACAGCCGTCACCAACTCCCAATACGGCGTGTCGGTGCATGAGACCATCCCGATGTTATAGTTTTCGCCATCGAACCGGCCGGTCAACGGTTCGTCAGAGTACTGGAACCAGTGACAACCCACGAAAGCCGGCAGCGAAAGCACGCTCCGCAGATACTCCTGGTAAGCTTGGCCACGGTCAGCCTGGTCAAGGGCCTGAACCAAACCTGGGTGGAACATTCCCCGATCCAGCGCGCCGAAATGGAACTCGCCGATGATACATGGCTTGTTCAGCGAACTCGTGAATTCCCAAGTGGCTGGGTCCAGGCTGCGACTGTAGATGTTGAAGCTGACCACGTCACAGTATTCCGCCGCAACGCGGACTGCTTCGATCGGCTTCGAGGCAAACCGGCATCCCAGGTAGAGCTGGTTCGGTGCCGATCTCTTGATGTTCGTGCTTACCGTGGAAAAATACCTTTGTGCGAAACTGGTGAGGAATGCCCCCAGGTCGGCGACGCACGAGGGAGTAAGCTGGAGGGGGAGCGGCACCGCATGGCTCGAGAAGTCATCCCAGGATGTCAGTGTCGTGTTCCACGCCGCGTTCAATTCGGATAGCGAGGAGTATCGAGCTTCGAGCAGCCGTGCAAACTCAGCTTTGGCAGGCAGGGCATTGGTAAACGCCAACACCCCGAGGGGCAGAGCATACTGGTCGCTTAGGGCGTTGCCCCACCCTGCCCAAGGGAGTTCATTCTCCACAAAGTAACCTAGGCACCAGGGATCGTTTTTCCAGGCCGCAACGCCGCCGGAAATGCCGACTGCCATTCGTGAGGCGAAACTGGGGTCGAATACATCCACCATGGTCTGACCCGCCGAAGAAAACTTGGCGAGCCCCGAGCTGTCGTAGCCTACGGGCACGGTGTAAGGAACCCGGCCCGCGCCGAAAAGGTCGGAACCCGACCAGTTGCCAATCGTGTTAAAACCCCAGGATTCCAATCGGTCGAGAGCGCGCAGGCGGGCTTTGTTGATCCAGTTGGCCCCGTATTTCCGATAGAGATTCATGCCATAGAAATTCGCGGCTCGATTGGCGCCCGGCACAGAGAACTGCAAAAGCGGGTCACCCAAGCCAGGAAGCCAAGTGAACAGGCTCTCCCGGCCGGCAACGCCGGTCGTTTCTTCGTACCCTATGACGTCCACTCCCAACGAGAAAAACAGCCGTCCAGAAGGCGCCACCAACCACCAGCGCCCCTGGCTGGCCGGAGCTGAAGCGGGATTTACCTCCTGCCCATCGACCACGAATGCAGTGCGGAACGAGCCGGTCTTGGCGAGTTGCGGCCCAGCGACCCAGGCGCCATAGGAGTCTCGATCCGGGGGCTTCGGGTTGGCGGCAAGCCAGTTGAGCTCAATGGCATCTTGATATTGAAAATCCCTGTCTTGATGGATTTTTCCCGGCCAATCGGCCCGTGTGAACTGGCCGTACGAGTCGGCCAATCCGGCCAGAAGGGGCTGAGGCAAGAGCCGGACGTTGTCGAGAAACAGGCTGATTTGTCGGCCCGGCATCGGAAGGAAGACCTGGAAAGCAACCACGTGCGAAAGGTCAATTGACGGTCCAGACACTCCCATGTTGATGGAATTGGGTGCGATTGGTGGGCCGCCCCGCATGCCTGGTGGAACGGCATTGGTCAGGGGCATCACAAGAGTCGTCATTTGTCCTCCCGGAACGACCGCCGTGCCGGTCCTGGAGTGGTGCACGCCGTCGGCCGAGAAATCGTCGTCTACCCTGATGTCAACCGTTACGCTGATCGAGTTAGTACTCAATACGTCCACCGCCACCGCACCCCAAGCCCGCCAATCCCCGTTCGTGAAACCGGTCCCCACCTTGAAATAGCAATTGGGCCAATCCACGTTGGAGAATCGCACGAGGGCCGATCTACCCCCCTCAGTCACGCCCTCGGTCGAGGAGGAAATCGAACAGCTATTGCGTGTGAATCGTAGTAGGTCAGCGCTGGTTTCGAACGAATTGATCAGCAGGCTGTTGGTGCCCTGCGGGTTAGCTTGCACTATCGAGGCCGTCGCCAAGCCCATTAGCACGCGAGTTCCTATCATTTCAGCTTTGACGCTACCAGGGGGTCGGAAAACGGTCAACGGCTCGGGCGGGGGATTAACCGCACGTGCACCCCAATCATGGCCCATGATTATTTTTCTGGGAACTAATGGGGGGAGTCGGGCATCCTACGGGACGTTGCGGTGTGCTTCGGAACGAACATCCGGCCCGCCGACAAAGAACCTAAACCTGACAAAATGATGCACATTTACCTCAACCTCTTCCCGGCTATCCGCTGCCTCAGGGCGTGGAGCTTGGTCGTCGGTCTGGGCCTCGGACTGACCGCGGCTCGCGCCGCGGACTTCGACGTTACTTCTCCAGGCTTCTTCTACTCCATCAACAACAAGTCTCCCAATCCGACGCTCACGCTGGTTCGCGGGCAGACCTACACGTTCGCCGTCAGCACCTCCTCCATTCATCCTTTCGAAATCCTCGATGCGGCAAAGCACCCGATCCCTGGGACGAACGTCGTTAACAACAACATTTCCTCAGGCACCATCACCTTCCATGTGCCCACAAACGCGGTCGATTACACCTACATCTGTTCCATCCATTTCTTTGGTGGGTCGATTCATACGGTGGAGCCTCCGACGCCACCAACCATTCGCATCCTCAACCTTTCCCTCGGCACGAACCTGGTGTTGACCTCCACTGGGGCTACCAACTGGAGCGTAATACCGGAGTTCACCACGAGCCTGAACCCGCCGTCTTGGGTTGAATTGACCGTTCAGAGTAACAACTTCGCCAACGGAACCAACGAAACTTTCTGTGGACGCCCCCCCGGCGATAACGTGCTCATCCGGATCAAATCTCAGTCAAATTAGCGCGATTCGCAGTCCCCGTTCAGACTCCCGCAGCGGAAGGAGCAGCGGGGAGACACGCCCGGGAGCGCTCGGCAAGCCAGCGGACTGTAAGGCCCAGCCCAACCCCAAAAATGGCGTGTGCAGCGACCGTGACCACCACGAAACGAGTTGTTATGGGGATGCTAAAAACCGCAGCGTAAGGGGTTAACAGCATTCCGAGTTCCAAGCCGACTGCGAACACCACCGCCCAGCCCCAATGTCGGCGCATCGTCTCCCCAATCATGGCCATATACATCACGCCAAACGTCGCACCGTTGCTGAAGTGGTAGAGCCAACCGACGATCTGCGTTTCAAGAGAATAGCTCGACTGCTCAAGCGGTTGGCCGAGCACCATTGCTCCGAATCGAGGGAACACCTTAAATAGCTTCATTGGCGGCACTACGCCCTCTATACCCCATTCTCTCGCGAACACGAACGGCAGCCTGAAAGCATCGTAGGCCACCGCCGCAAGCAATCCGCCAATCAGCCCGATTGACACCGCCCGCCAGAGACAGCCATCCCCTCTAAATCGGTCCCTGAGGGCGTATCCGAAAAGCGCCAGTAACGCCGGCAGAAAAACGAAAGGCGTGAAGATTCGCATGGGACAAAGGCCGTAGAAATCCGCCAGCAGGCAGGTAATCGAGGATGAGGCCAACAGGAAGACGAGCGATCGTCCCCACACAGTCCAGTAGCTCTTCCGCGAGGCTGCTCTTGCCGGTGTCATGCCGCACGATGCTATCCCCCGGTCCATCACCTGGCAGCAACTTTCCGAGCACGCCCGTCAGTAGCAGGGAGGCCCATTGGCCTCAACCCCGCCCACATTGAAATCGGAAGGAGGTCGATCTGGAGTTCCCTGGGCCGGTCTTTGACTGGGTAATCTTGAGGTGGAAGGCTGCAACTCACTGCAGTTCGCCAATCTCGAAATCCAGGAGGGCGCGCTGGAGGAGGTAGTCGTAGCGGGCGGTCGCCTGGGCGATCTCGGCAGCGGTGGCGTTCAACTGGGCCTGGCTAAGTTCGACAATCGAGCTGAGGTTGGCCTTGTATTTGGTCTGGGAGAGGTCCAAGGCGTCGCGTGCGTTGGCCAAGAATTGCTCGGTAAGTGACAGCCGCTGAAAGGCATAATCGGCGTTCAACCGGGTGACTCGCACGTCACGGATGATAGTGTTCTCCTGGTCGCGGAGATTCTGCTCGGCTTCGTCAGCCCGATATTGAGCCTCGTGGCGGCGGGCGTTGTAGAGACCGCCGGAAAACAAAGGCAAAGAGAGGTTAACTCCCGCGGCGGCATAATTATCGTTCAGGCGGGAGTCCCGAACGGGTATAATGCCGGCTGCGCCAACTGCGCTGATGGTTGGGAGAACCAGTTTCTGTTCTGCCTTGGCGAACTGAACCGCGGAGTCGCGCTGATACCGAGAGGCCAGCAGTTCTGGCCGATGCTGCAGGGCCAGGAAAACCAGAGATCCCTCATCGTTGGTCTGAGCTGGGCGCATAGGCAAATCCGCCAGCTCGAATGGGTGCACTTCGCGGTATCCCAAAACGGTTGAAAGATTCGCCAGGGCGGCGCTCAGATCGGTTTGCGCTTTAGCCAGCAACAATTGCGCGTCGGTCACGTTCACGGCGGCGAATTTCACGTCCAGCTCGGATTTGAGTTTGTTGGAAGCCATCGTGGTCGCCTGGTCGAGGACGTATTGTCGAGATTCCACGGTCTGGCGTGCCACACTTAGAACAGCCCGAGCCCCCAAAACCGAGAAATACGCCGAGTTAACCCCTAGGAGGATTTGTTCTCGGGTGGCCTGCGCCTGTTCGTTTTCAGCCATCGCCTTGGACTTAGAGCTGGCGGTCAGGCTAGAGCTTCGACCGAAATCGGTGATGAGTTGGCTGATGGTGAGGCCCTCGGCATTGCGGTCGAGGATCAAAGGATTATTCAGGCCCCCCGCAGCGACGCGCGTGTTGGGGTCCGTCGCACCCACCGCAGTCGCATCGGCAAAGATGCTTGGGAAGAGGGCCGACCGGACCGCCCTGACGTTTTGCTGAGCTGCGAGGGCGTGGAGTTCGGCAGCGGTGATTCGCGGATGATTCCTCAGGGCAATCTCCTCCGCTTGCCTGAGTGTCAATGAGGACGGACTCGATTCTGCGGAGAGGGCAGCCATAGCGCCGCCAGCTAAAAATAGTGAAAGTAGCTTTTTCATTAAACGGGAGACGCCTGGTCTGCTTTCCTGTAGGTCAAGAGGTAAGCAGCCGGCACGATAAAAACGGTCAGAACCACCGATACCGCCAAGCCCCCTATGATGGCCCGAGCCAAGGGGGCATAGGCCTCGCTGCCAGTGCCCAGCTTTAACGCCATCGGGAGCAATCCGATGAGCGTCGCCAACGATGTCATCAGCACCGGACGCAACCTCACTCGGCAGGCCAGCGCCACCGCCTCGCGGACGGACTTACCCTCCTCGCGCAGGCGCCGGGTAAACTCGACGATGAGGATGCTATTGGAAACCACAATACCGACCATCATCACCACACCCATCAATGACATAACATTGAGAGTGGTGCTGGAGCCGAGCAAGATGAGCACAACGCCCGTTAGTCCAGTCGGCACCGCCAGCAGAATTAGGAGAGGGTCGACGAACGACTGGAACTGCGCTACCAGGATCAAATAAACCAGCAAAGTCGCAAGTAACAGGCCGTAGCCAAAGCTTTTGAACGAGGAACTCATGGCCTGCACGGAACCTCGGATATTGATAACCATGTTCGCCGGCATATCCTTGGACTGTTTGATCTCGTCCACAATCTTCTGCACCCCGGAGAATACCCCGCTCAAGTCTTCGCTCGCGGGCGCAACGTAGACATCCACAGTCCGTTGAATCTGGTAATGGTCCACCTCGGTCGGGGCTTTGATGTGCGAGATGCGTACGACCGAGTCCAGGCGGGTAGGATGTTTGAGTTTCGGCGAACGCAACGGCAGGGCGCCCAGGTCGGGGAGGCTCTTCACCGTGCCTTCCGGATATTGAACGGTGAGCAAGTAATTGTTGCCGGTCTTGGGATCGATCCAGTAACTGGGGGCGATCATGCCGTTGGAGGTCAGCGCCGTAATCAAACTATCGATTATTTCCAGAGCGCTCAGGCCCAGTTCACTGGCGCGCTCGCGGTCGATGTCAATCTTTAGCGCCGGGTAATCCACGTCTTGGGGCACGAGCACATCCGTGACACCGGGCAAACTACGCACCTGTTGGGCGATGCGGCTAGCCATCGCGTGGGCCGAGGTCATATCCGCAGCGCTGACCTGAATGTCCAAAGGTGCGGGCATGCCTTGGTTCAGGATGGCATCTACCAATCCCCCGGTCTGGAAATAGGCATCGACCTGCGGCAACTCTTGCTGCACCCGAGCATGGACCAGGTTCATATACGCGAAGCTGCTGAGCCGGTGTCCTTCGTTGAGCCCCACCTGCACCACCGCGGTGCTAGGACATGAGTTGGGGTTGAGGATCGAATTAAACCCAGGTGTAGTTCCAATGTTGGACACAATGATCTTCAAATCATCTTTGGGTACGATGCGTCGCACGATCTCCTCGACTTGGCCTACTAACTTCTCAGTCAACTCCAACCGAGTCCCTGATGGCGCCTTGACGCTAATGACGAATTGGCTCGGGTCTGTGCGGGGAAAGTAGGCTTTGCCGATCAGCGGGTAGAAGGCGAGGCTCAGGATGAAGACACCGATGATACCCAAGACAGTGGCGAGCGGGCGGAGCAAGGAGCGGTTCAGCAAACCCTCGTAGCGATCGAGCATTCCTGTGAACTTGAGGTTGAACCAAGCATTGAACCTTTGGCCTATCGTTTTCGGTTTCGTTGCATGGTCCTTCCCATGACCCTGATGTCCCTTGATCAGCTTCGCGCAGAACAGGGGCACCACGGTCATCGCGACCAAGTATGAGGCGAACAGCGACAGCACCACCGAGAGGGCGAGCGCGGTAAACAGAAACTTGCTGACCCCTGCAAGGAAGGTCACAGGGAAAAACACCACGACGGTGGTCAGAGTGGCCGCCAATACAGGAAGGGCTACTTCCTGGCCACCGCGTTCGGCGGCGACCTCCGGAGACTCTCCCATTTCGAGATGGCGGAAAATATTCTCCAGGACCACGACCGAGTTGTCGATCAGCCGAGAGAACGCCAACGCGAGGCCGCCCAGAATCATGGAGTTGACTGTGCTGCCGCCGAAGCTGAGTGCAATGAAGGTCGCCAAGGCTGAGAGCGGAATGGATAAGAAAACGGCCAGCGTCGCCCGCATATTGCCCAGGAAAACGAGAATCATAATGCCGGTGAGCACCAAACCAATGGCCCCTTCGTGGAGGAGCGTCTCGATCGCGGTGCTGACAAAAACGGATTGGTCGAAAACCACTTCGGCAACAAGCTGTTTGGGCACATACAGCAACTTGTCGACGACCGCTCTGACACCCTCCACCACCTTGATAGTATTCGCATCGCCGCCTTGCTTCAGCACCGGCAGATAGACTGAGGGTTGGCCATTAACGCGAACCTTATTGAGTTGGATCTGTGAGGCATCCTGGGCCTTGCCGACATCGCCGACCAAAACCGAAGCCGCACCCACCGTCTTTAAGGGCACGAGGTCGATGTCCTTCATCGCGTTAATTTGGTTATTGGCGTAAATATTGTAGTCGAAGGGCCCAATTTTCACGTCGCCCGCGGGCAGAATCATATTGGCCTGGTTCACGTTGCGGACCACATCCATCACGCTTAATTGGTTCGCCTCGAGTTTGAGAGGATCAACGTACACCATAATCTGTCGGTATCGACCGCCGAAGGCCGGTGGAACCGATGCGCCGGAGATTCCCGCCATCTGATTGCGGACCGCAAACTGCCCGTAGTCGCGCAGGTCCGATTCGCTCAATCCTTCGCCTCTGAGTGTGACCAAGCAAACGGGCAGGCTGGAGGCATCGAACTTCATGACGATCGGCGGGAGGGTGCCCGCGGGCAGATAGCGAAGGCTGGCCATGGCGAGGTTGGCGATGCTGGTCACGTCCGAATCGGCGTTCGAGCCGGGGTGAAAATAGACCTTGATCAGGCTAACCCCAGTCAGCGACCGCGATTCCATATGGTCCATCCCTGGAGCCAATGTGAACATGCGCTCGAACTGGCCGGTGATATCGTTCTCGATCTGCTCCGGCGGCATGCCGGAATAGAACGTGGCCACGACCACGACCGGGATGTTGATCGAGGGGAACAAGTCCACAGGCATCTGCACCAAACTGGTTACGCCGACGACGCAAGTCACCAGACAAAGCACGATGATCAGGTATGGGTAACGAATGGCAAAACGAGACATAAGGTGTTGACAGGAGCGAGTTTGGACAATCAGGGCTAATCGGTGCAGCAAGGGCAGTTCCGGCGTAATGCTGCGTCTTGAGTCGGAGCGGTTGACATCGTCGCAGCTGAACGGGGGAGTGACTCTACGATTTGGTTGCTGCCACCGCGGCTCGCAGCTTCTCAATCGAAAACTCCGGAGATCGGCACAAGGCAATCAGCCTCCCTTCCTCTGCCTTGATGCGCTCGGCAACCGACGGGATTTGAGCAGCGATGTCCAGCGGGATGGATTGGACGCCGTGAAGGTCCCCGTGGAGCAAATCCCCGGACTGGATCTTGAGGCCGCCGATCTCCACAGATTTGCCTATCTCGACGATGTGAACGTAGGCATGCGAGAGCGAAATACTTCCGGTAAACAGGTTGAACGCGGCGCTTTCCGCGGCCGGGATGTCCCGCACGGAACCATTGGTGACCAACCCCACACACTGGAGCGCCTTGAGAATGTGCATGTGCACGCCACCAACGAGCGAGCCAAGACCGGGGCGAGTGGCCACATCCTGCACCACAACCACGCGCGGCGACGGGAGGGAAACGATATAATCCCACCAATCGGTACGATCCGGGTAAGGGTCGTTGGCAATCGGAGGAGCAGAGCCGCGGATCTTGATCGTGGCCGCGAAGCCCAGCATCGGTGGAAGGTGTGGGAATAGGCAATGGATCGAGTTATCCACGAAACCTTCATTTCGCAACCGCTGGTGAAAGGTCTCGATCGCGTTTGCGAGAGTGCAAGCGTCCAGCCAAGCCAGGCTTGCCAACTGATCCGACGTGAGCGGTGGGTTCATGGTTGCGCGGAGGAGTCTATCAACTTCGCCTGCACCTTCTGGCCAGGGTGAAGGCGGCCTGGATGGCCTATGACCACCAGATCCTTTTCCTTGAGGCCGGACAGCACCTCGAACCTGGTGGGAGTCTCCACCCCCAAAGTCACGGGTCGTTCTTCGACTCCGCCGTCGGCATCCACGACGAACACTGTTGGTCTGGAGCCAACCGAAACCGCCTCGATGGGTACGGCCAAAGCTCCAAGGTGAGGATCAACCTTCAGCACGACGCGCGCGTACATCCCGGGTACCAATTCAAGATTCGCGTTCTCCACCTCGACCTCGGTGGTCAGAGTGCGCGTGTCCTCGGCCACCCGGCCCATCGTCCGGCGGATCTTACCGAAAAAGGTCTTGCCCCCCAAGGACTCAACACGCACCTCGACTTGATCACCCAAATGAATGTCTTTCGCATAAGGGACATCCACTGGTACGTCCAAACGGAGTCGGTAGTTGTCGGAGACGCGGACGAGGGGACGCGATTGGGTGTCCGAGGACGTTCCCGCCTGGATCAGGGCACCGGGATCGGCATAGCGCGCGGTGACCACCCCGTCGAACGGAGCGGTAATTCGGGTGTAAACCATCAAGGTTTGGTACCTCTCGACCTCGGCAGTCGCCCCAAGAATGGAGGCATCGGTGCTGAGGTCCTTGGCTTCTGCGCTGTCCACGTCCTGCTGGGTCACGAGGTTGGGCCTCTCCTGATTGACCTTGGTCAACCGAGTGAATAGACGGTGAGCGTCGCCGTGATCGGCCTCGGCTTTCTTCCGCGCGGCGATCGCTCGGTCCAATTCGTTGGTTAATTCGGGCACCTCCAGAGTGGCCAGGAGCTGGCCTGCCTTGACCCGGTCGCCGAAGTCCACGTTCATCTCCTGCACGTAACCCGAAACCTTCGCATGCAACTCGACCTCAAGATAAGGCCGGAAGTCGGCAGGGCGGATCACCTCCTGAAACAAGTCTTCACGCTTGATCTGGACAACGGCGACCGGCTGTGGGCCAGAAACGACCGTGGATGAACTCACTGTTACCGCATGGCCGCTGACCCGGCGCCAAACCAGCATTAAGACCATAACCAGGAGGAGGGCGGCCACCGCCCGACCACCGTACCCACGCCGGTTACCCGCGGCGTTGGAATGTGATTCAGGAGGACAATCCTTTGGCGGACTTTGTGGCAAATCATGCAGGTCAGCAGCGGCCGCAATGGCCGGATCTGAATCTGGGTTTTGGGTTGGAGTGTCAGTGTTCATGGTTTCGATAGCGAGAGTGAGAGGCAGACGCTTAAGCCGCTAATGGGAGCCCGACGCGGAAGCGACTGCCTTGGCCGGGTACGCTATCCACCGAAACAAGGCCTCCATGGGCCAAAGTGATGGATTCGACGATCGAGAGGCCAAGTCCTGCCCCGCCGCACTCCCGCGAGCGCGCCTTGTCAACACGGTAGAATCGTTGAAAAATGTGTGGCAAGGCCTCAGGCGCAATTCCGATCCCATTATCGCTCACCTCGAGAAGTGCCTGGCGGTCATTAGCACTCACCTTAAGGCAAACCCTTCCGCCTTCTGGGGTGTATTTGATGGCGTTGTCGAGGAGATTTACGATCACCTGTTTCAATCGAGCACGGTCCCCATCAACCATCACGGCACGTTTGGCATCGCATTCGACCGAAATTTTCTTGTCCGCTGCCAGCAACTCCATCTGTTCCGCGGTGGAGGTGGTCAACTCGGCCAGATCGAATCGGGCTGGCTGGTGCTTGGCCTCGCCTGCGTCCAATCTCGAAAGCGCGAACAATCCCTCCACGATGTTGGCCAGTCTCTCGGTCTCCTCCAATAGACTGGCCACGGTCTCTTGTTCGTTCGAGGGTAGGTCGCGGTCCTGGAGCATCGCCTCGAGTTCGCCGCGCAGGATTGTTAATGGAGTGCGTAACTCGTGGGAAGCGTCGGCCACGAAACGCCGCGAGTGCTGAAAAGCGGAGTCGAGCCGGGTAATCATGTGGTTCAATGCTATCGAGAGACGCTCTAATTCGTCGCCGGTCGGGGGAACGGGCAAGCGCTGGCTCAGGTTCTGCAAACTGATCCGTTCAGCGCTCTCCCGAATCTGGTCCACCGGCAAAAGGGCACGTTTAACCAGCCAGTAACCGCCGCTAACCGTAACGACGCCAACGATGGGCAGCCCAACTCCTAGGAGGAGGAGCACTTGGTGCAGCACCTCTTGCATCGAGCGGGTGCTCGCCCCAGCCTCCACCAGGTACTGCTCGCTATCCGGGCGCGTGCAAACGTAGCTCGCCACCAACAATTCCTGGCCCGATGAGAGCGACTCACGACGCGTGGACTCATGAACCGTCGGCCAAGGCGGCACGGCGACCGACTCGGGATCGAAGCTATCGTCGAGCGGCGGTTTTGAACTGTAAAGCCGCCCGCTCTTGGCCTGGGTCACCCGCACGAAGAGATGGTTCGCCTCCGGCGCGTATCGCAGTTGGATCCCATCGCGGACTTGGCTCGCCAGTGGCGGCTGGGGAGCAGCGAGCAGCGACAGACCAATCTGGCGCGCACGTCGAAGTTGCGTCTCCTTCAAGCTTCCTTCCATGTAGCGCTCAAGCCAAATGTAGGTAAGGAGCCCCAAAGCCAGGAAGATCCCGGCCACCAGCCCCGCGTACCAAGCCGTAAGCTGAAATCTGAGCGAGCGGGTGTTCATTTCTCGGCTTCATCACTGATGCAGTAGCCGACCCCGCGCACGGTGCGTATCAATTTTGTCGGGAAAGGATCGTCGACCTTGACGCGGATATGCCTCACATAAACATCCACTATGTTCGTCAACCCTTCGAAACTCTGGTCCCAAACGTGTTCGATGATCATCGTGCGCGAAAAAACCCGGCCCGGATTCGCCACCAAGTACTCCAGCAGCCCGTATTCCTTGGCTGTTAGGTCGATTCGCTTGCCGGCCCGCCGCACCTGCTGCGAAAGCCGATCCAGTTCCAAGTCGCCAACCCGGAGGACGGTTGAGCGATTCAACGGCCCGCGGCGCAGCAGCGCTTTGACACGCACCACCAATTCCGCAAAGGCAAAAGGCTTGGTGAGGTAATCATCCGCTCCCGCCTCAAAATGCTCCACTTTCTCGCCGGTAGCCGCCCGGGCTGTGAGAATTAGGATTGGCACGGTCGAGTTGGCGCGCCGGACCCGTTTAAGCAGCTCCGTGCCGGTCAATCCGGGCAACATCAAGTCGAGGATGAGCAAATCGTAATTGAGGGTGGTGAGCAGGTCCCAAGCACGATCTCCCTCGTGGACCACGTCCACGGCGTAGCGTTCTGCACGCAGCCCGCGAGCGACGAACTCAGCCACCTTCTTTTCATCCTCGACCAAAAGAATGCGCATAGGCTTTGGAGCAGGCGGCTCGGGTAGGCCGCCGCCTGTTTCAAGAACTAGTAGCACAAGCGCTCGGCGATGTCAGGACCCTCAAGCTCCACCCTCATAAGTCAAGGCTTCCCCACCACCGACTCGGGCCGCGCCGGCCAGCCTACTATCTCGCCATCGGGCAGGCAAATGAAACTGGCCCGATCCGCCGCGGCAAAACGGCGCAACGCCGACCCACCACCGTCGAGGTAGACCGTGGTCGTTTCCCCGCTTTCAATCACCACCGGAACCGTAACGACCCCATGATTCTGGGCGCGGGCCACGACGAGGTAATCGCCCGCAGGCAGCGAAACCGCTTGCGGGGTTTCGTTAAAAGCGCCTGTCTGATTACGGACGCGGGCGTAGAGTTTCCCATCGGTGGTGTGGAGTTCATAGCTGGAATGAGGATAGTGCCCTGCATCCAAAGCGCCGGACTCCAGCGCGGACCGGACCACCAGTGCCCCGGAAGCAGGAAGCCTGGTGTTTCCACGGTGGATGGGGCCAACGGGGTGGAGGACCAACCGCTGGTCAATGGACCGGCAACCGGACGCCAGGACGCCGAGCACTAAAAATGTTAAGCAAAACTTGCTCACCTCTACTTTTGACCACACCGCCATTAAAGGATGATGAGCCAATAATTAAAATCTGTTCAGGAACCGCGGGTTCATCGCTTGCTGGCGGCAGGGCGGCAGGGTATTGGTTGACGATGAGCAGCGATGACTTCTCGGACGCGGCGCTAGTCTTAATCGGGCACGGCTCGACCTCAAACGAGAGTTCGAGCGAGCCGGTGTACCAGCACGCGGCAGCCCTGCGGCATCTGGGCATCTTCGCCCAGGTAGCTGAAGGCTTCTGGAAACAGGAACCGAGCATCCGGAGGGTGTTGCTGGGCGTGCAAACCCCTAGGATATTTGTAGTGCCGTTATTCATCAGCGCCGGCCACTTCAGCGAAGAGGTCATCCCGCGTGAACTGGGCTTCAAGCAGGAAGGCGATCTCGACTTTAGCAGGGTTCAATCCGGAAGCGGCCGCAAGCTCTACTACTGTCATCCAGTGGGCACCCATCCCGGAATGACGCAAGTGCTCCTGGCTAGTGCGCGAGATGTGGTCTCGCAGTCAGTTTCCGCCCAGGAGCCCAAAGAAGAGGAAACCACTTTATTGATCCTGGGTCACGGGACCAAGGCCAATGCCGCCTCACGCAAGTCGGTCGAGTACCAAGCTCAAACCATCCGGAGCCGGGGAATCTATGCGGATGTCCATGCCCTCTTCCTGGAGGAGGAGCCCCTCGTTGCTGATTGGCACACCTATGTTCGGACCTACCAAGTGGTGGCCGTGCCGTTCTTTATGAGCGAGGGGCTGCATGCGTTCGAGGACATTCCGGTACTTTTAGGCGAATCTGAGTCACTCGTGCAGGAGCGGCTGCGCACCTGCCAACCCGCGTGGAACAATCCAACCGAAATGCATGGACATCTCCTCTGGTACGCCCCCGGCATGGGAGCAGACCCAAGAGTTGGCGAAATCATCCTCGACCGGGTCCGGGAGATGGCCCAAGAACGATAGGCGGTGGCGCTTTTCACACTTCCCTCAGAGAGTCCTTTCAGTATCCTCGGTCCATGCTCTGCCGGAAAATAGCGCTCATTGGCGTTGGCTTGTTGGGCGGTTCGCTCGGCCTGGCCACGCGGCAGCGCCGTGTCGCCGCACAGGTCCACGGTTTTGTACGGCGCGAGGCAAGCCTCAAGGAGTGTCTGGCAAAAGGCGCCGTGGACGAAGCAACCCTTGACCTCCGAGCCGCAGTTGAGGATGCCGACCTCGTGGTCTTCTGCACGCCCTTGGGCCAAATCGCAAGGCTCGCTCAAGAGATGCTCGGTTCTTTGAAGGAGGGCGCGATTGTGACCGACGTCGGCAGCGTCAAAGCCACAGTAGTTGCCGAGGTCGAGCCCTTGATCAATTCGGTCGGCGCCCATTTCATCGGCAGCCACCCGATGGCTGGCGCGGAGAAGGTGGGGGTTGATCATGCTCGGGCAGACCTGTTCGAGGGTGCGGTCTGCGCAATCACACCGACGCGCGCGTCAAACGCGGAAGCGCTACGCAAGGTCAAAGAACTCTGGCGTGCAGTCGGCGCTCGAATCATTAGGTTGCCGCCGGCTCTCCATGACGAGTTAGTCAGCCGATCCAGCCACCTTCCCCACGTAGTGGCGGCAGAGCTCGCTAACTACGTGTTGAGCCCAGCACATTCCAAGGAACAGCCGCAGCTATGTTCCAACGGCTTCCGAGACACCACGCGCATCGCTTCCGGCTCGCCCGAAATGTGGCGCGACATCGCCTTGGCAAACCGCCAGCACCTGGGCCGGGTGTTGGGAGTGTTCATCGAGGACCTGCAGGAATTTCAACACGCCCTCGAAATCGTGGACGTAAAGGCCATTACTGAGTTCTTCGAGAAGGCCAAACAGCGCCGGGACGGCTGGTGCCTCGAAAGCGGCGACGGGGAGTAAACGGAAGCCCCCGGATGCCTCTGCCTGACGTCATCGGCATCTTGCCGCTCACCAAGCCGGTGCAAGCGGAAGTCACTGTGCCTGGTTCCAAGAGCATCACCAATCGCGCGCTGATCCTCGCCGCCCTAGAGCCCGGCCGCACGACTCTCCACGGAGCGCTTTGGAGTGACGACACACAGGTGATGGTGGATTGCCTGCAACGCCTCGGGATCCTGGTCACTGTCCATCCCGACGAACTGGAGCGCTGCAATCGCACAATCAAGGTCGATGGCGGGGGCCGAGTGGCCGCAGGAGGAAGCGGACCCAACGCGCCTCTGGAGTTGTTTGTGGGTAATGCCGGCACGACGGCACGGTTTCTCGCTGCCCTGGTCTGCCTCGGCCAAGGGTGGTACCGGTTGCACGGAGTGCCACGGATGCATCAGCGACCCCAAGCAGCCCTCTTCCTAGCCCTGCGCGAGCTGGGTTACCGAGTCGAGGCGCCGGAAAACAAGCTGCCGGTTCTCATCCAGGGCATGGGCAGGAGACCCGGACACTGCCAAGTGAGCATAGAGGATAGCTCGCAATTTGCGTCTGCGCTGCTCTTATGTGCCCGCCTCGGGGGTTGGAGTGTTGAAATCACCGGAACCAACGCCGATGAATCCCCCTACGTGGAGATGACGCGGCGACTCGTCGCAGAGTTCCCGAGCGGAAACGGGAGCTTTCGCGTGGAACCGGATGCATCGAGCGGCAGCTATTTTTGGGCCTTGAATCTGCTCGCGCCATCGCCATTACTGGCTCATGCGCCTGATGGCCCCCCCAAGCCTGCGGCCGGGGCCGAGCTAGCCAACCAAGCCCTGCTTGAGGACGGCTTTTCACAACGGCTGAGAAGATGGCGTCGCCTAGCATCGGGCGACCCTCTTAACGGAGGGTCGCTGGGGCGGCTCGCGTCGCTGGCCGGCAGCCACTCTTGGGTCGCCGTGGCGGACTGGCCGGAAACGGGATGGCAGGTGGATGAAGCATTTCCAAAGTTTCTTAGGCCGCCTTCGACCATTTCCCGCCAAACGGATCTGGGTGACAGCATCATGACAGCCATCGTCCTTGCTCCAATGGCGTCGCGCTCGACCCGTTTCACCGACCTGGGACGCCTCCGGCTCCAGGAATGCGAACGCGTCGCCGCCCTCCGCACACAATTGACCCGGTGTGGCGCGAGCGTGCGCGAGCAGGGTGATACCCTCGAGATACTCCCGGCCCAGCTGCGTGGCGCCGAGATCGAGACCTATGAGGACCACCGGATAGCGATGTGCTTTGCGATTTTAGGACTGAGGGTTCCGGGAATCACCCTCCGGAACCCCAGCTGCGTCCGAAAAACTTTCCCGGATTTCTTCCAGAAGCTCGCGGCCCTCCCTCCTCACGGAATCGGCGCTACTATTCTCGACGCGCTGGGCTGCCCTATATCGGAAAAGGATCTCTTTGCTGCGTGAGCGGTCTTCCCATGGCCGACAATTCTCGGCAAGATAGGCCCGCGTGTCAAAACAACCGATAGTCATCGCCATTGACGGCACCAGCGCCAGCGGCAAGAGCACCAACGCCAAATTGGTTGCCAAGGCCCTCGGCTACACCTATGTCGATACTGGCGCCATGTACCGCACGCTCGCCTGGTATAGCCTTAAGAAAGGCGTCGAACCGACCGATGCTCGTGCGGTTGCGGATTTGTGCCGCCGTTGGAAGACCAAGCTCACCTGTGTCGAGGGCCAGGTTCGACTACTAGTGGACGACTACTATCCGGAAAAGGAAATCCGCGCCGCTGAACCAAGCGCCGCCGTCACTCATGTCGCGGCCATCCCGAAAGTCCGCGAGTGGATGAAAAAGACCCAACGGTCGTGCATCCAATTCGGCGACTTGGTCATGGAAGGTCGCGATATCGGCACCAATATCTTTCCGGAGACGGAGTTTAAGTTCTACCTGGACGCGTCCCTGGAGGAGCGCACCCGGCGGCGGATGGCCGACGGCTTGGAGGAGAACCTTGCCGGTCGCGATCTCCAAGACAGCCAACGCGCGGCAGCGCCCCTCATGATCGCGCTGGGAGCAAAGGTGCTCAACAATTCCGGGCAAACCCCCGAGCAAACCAGCGCAGCAATCCTGGGGGAGATCCAACAGCGGCTCAACGAACGAGGCGCGGCAGCCGATTAATCTCAGTTCATGAGAGCTCGAAGGCCCGCCACTGCCGGCTTCGCCTGCCTGCCAATGAGGCCGCTCCATCGTCGACTCCGAACTGTGCGATGAGCCTGTCGTATTCCATAGGGTGGATCGCCTCGCGAGCCATGTTTCGATTCTACTTCGGGATGCGGGTCGCCGATGCGGATCGCGTGCCGCTGCAGGGGCCTGTCATCCTGGCTTCTAATCACGCCAGTTTCCTCGATCCCCTGCTGGTTGGCGCCGCGCTTCACCGTGAATTGCACTACTTGGCTCGTGAAACCCTGTTCCGGAATCCCATGGTCGCCGCAGTGCTTCGCTCCTGGAATACCGTTCCCGTGGATCGCGATGGTGGCGGAGCGGCAGGCCTAAGGGCAATTCTTGACCGACTGCTCGCGGGTGCGGGCATCATCCTGTTTCCGGAAGGCACGCGAACAAGCGACGGCAATCTGAAGCCGGCGCGCGCGGGCATCGGACTTGCCGTAATAAAGTCGGCTTGTCCCGTGGTTCCCGTTCGGGTGTTCGGCACCTTCGAAGCGTTCGGGCGTCACGCACGATTCCCTCGGCCCAAACGCGTGGCGGTTCGATTTGGGGCGCCCCTCATGTTTGGTGATTTGCGCACCGAGGCGCAGGTGTGTGCCAAGCCTCGGCTCAAAGCCATTTATCAGCAGGTGGCCGACGAACTCATGGCTGCCATCGCCGCTCTGGAGAATCCGAGCCAACAAGGATAACCCCTTTCAGATCCGCTGTAGGCAAGCCGAACACCTCGCCCGGACCCCGAAAACTGAACCATCCTCCACGTAGCCGATGGATGCGGATCTGGGCTCTGGGATTTCGGATTGCCGGGGAAAAATGATACGTGTAGGTATTATTTCATTTGCCAAAGCAAGGAGGCTGGATGATATTGGTCATGGTAATGATGAATATTCGGCACGCGCACGTTGCGCAGCCGACCGGACGCACCCATGAAACACCAACGGCTGGTCCCTGGCCGGATGATCGGGTCCCTCTTGCTGGAGGCTCCAGCGCACTTGTGTCTGCTTTTGGTCGCGCTTGGCGCCGGAGTCGCGAAGTGCGAGGCGGAAGCCCAGACTCAGGCGGACTCCTGGCCCATGTATCGCGGTGGGCCGGCCCTGTTGGGCGTAGCGAGCGGCGCATTGCCGGTCAAGCCCGTCCTCTTGTGGTCGTTCAAAACAGGTGGGCCGGTTAAATCCTCCGCAGCCATTGTCGAGGGTCGGGTGTTCATCGGCTCAGACGATGGGAACCTCTACGCTCTGTCACTGCAAGATGGCTCCAAGGTGTGGGCCCACAAGACGGATGGGCCCATCGAGTCGTCGCCGTTGGTGCTCGACGGTACGGTGTACATTGGCTCGAGCGATAACTCGCTTTATGCTCTTGAAACGGGCAACGGCCACACAAGATGGGCCTACGCCACGGGTGATCGGATTTTAGGAGCGCCCAATTGGGTCAAAGCTCCGAAGGGACCGGGCAACTGGATCCTGGTTGGGAGTTACGACTTTCGACTCCACTGCCTGGACGCAGCCACGGGGAAGACCAATTGGGTGTACGAGACGGGGAACTACATCAACGGTTCGCCGGCGGTCGCCGAGGGCAAGACCGTCTTCGGCGGATGCGACGCAATCCTCCATGTCCTTTCGCTCGAGAGCGGTCAACAACTCAAGGAAGTCGAAGCGGGAGCCTACATAGCGGGTTCGGTGGCGCTGTCGGGCAATTGCGCTTATTTTGGGCACTATGAGAACGAGTTCCAGTGTGTGGACTTGGTCCAGGGCAAGAAGCTCTGGAGCTTTCACGACAAGGATTTTCCATACTTTTCCTCTCCCGCGGTGACAGAGGATCGCGTTGTTTTCGGGGGACGGGACAAGCAGTTGCACTGTCTGGGGCGCAAAGACGGCAAGGCAGTGTGGAGTTTTCCAACTCGAGGAAAGGTAGACAGTTCGCCGGTGATCGTAGGCAACCAGGTAGTCGTTGGCTCGGACGACGGCCGCCTTTACGTAGTAAACATGAACAACGGAAAACTGCTCTGGGACTATGAGATCGGACAACCTTTGACCGGATCTCCAGCCATCGCCGACGGCAAGATCATCATCGGCTCGGAAGATGGGGTAGTCTATGCCTTCGGTTCCAAACGCTGATCAATCCATTTTCCAATGAATGCTGTCTCTCTCGATCCCAAGACACCCAGTCCTCCCATAGCCACGGACACGACGGTCGGCAACTACTTCGTCTCCAACTATCCACCTTTTTCGTTCTGGAAACCCGACGCAGTGCCGGAGTTTGAGGCGGCGTTGCAGAAACCTCATCAGCCCGGCACACCCTTGGGCATCTACCTCCACATCCCGTTTTGCCGCAAGCGCTGTCATTTCTGCTATTTCAAGGTTTACACGGACAAGGACTCGTCGGCGATCCGGCGCTACATCGATGTAGCCCTGGCTGAGCTTCGTGGGTATGCGGACAAACCGTTTGTGGGGGGGCGCAAGGCGAACTTCGTGTACTTCGGTGGTGGCACTCCGTCCTATCTCTCGGTCGATCAGCTCAGGCATCTGACCGACGGCATGAAGGCACTGATTTCCTGGGATGAAGTCGAAGAGGTAACCTTCGAATGCGAGCCCGGAACGCTTACGGACCACAAGCTAAAAGCCATCCGTGACCTGGGAGTCACCCGGCTAAGCTTGGGTGTCGAAGAGTTTGACGACCACATTCTGGAGATTAACGGGCGCGCACACCACAGCCAGGAAATAGCCCGGGCATACAGTTATGCGCGGGAGGTGGGTTTTCCTCAAATCAACATCGACTTGATTGCGGGCATGGTCGAGGAGACAGAAGAAAAATGGCGTGAGTGCGTCAGCAAGACCATCGCCCTGGCCCCAGACAGCGTCACCATCTACCAGATGGAGGTTCCGTATAACACCACCATCTACAAAGAGATGAGGGCCTCGGGCAAGCTGGTAGCGCCGGTTGCAGACTGGGAAACCAAACGGCAATGGGTCCGATATGCGTTCGCGGAACTCGAGCAGGCCGGTTACACCGTTGCCAGCGCATACACCGCGGTGAAGAACAAGTCGAAGACGCATTTCGTCTACCGAGACCGGCTTTGGGCTGGAGCCGATCTCCTCTCCCTGGGGGTCGCCTCCTTCGGGCACATTGGCGGCACTCACTATCAAAATCATCACGAGTTCGACCCCTATGTTTCGGCCATTCAGGCCGGCAGGTCTCCGGTCTATCGTGCCCTGACTCCTACGTCGGATGAACGTTTGATCCGGGAGTTCGTCTTGCAGTTGAAACTGGGACGTGTGAGTTGCGACTATTTTCAGAACAAATTCGGCGTAGACGTCCGCGAGCGGTTCGCGCGCCCCCTACAAACCATCCGCGACTGGGGTTTCGGCGGCATCGAGGACCACTTCGTTCGGCTGAACCGCGACGGGTTGCTTCAGGTAGATCGCCTTTTGCATGAGTTTTTCCTGCCAGAGCACCGGAACGTCCGTTACGCCTGAAGCGCCAACCTCTCTCTACCATGAACACGATCGTCACCTCCCCACGCGCCCCGGCGAGCCAAGAGAGCCTCTACCCCCTCACCGAGTTCTACGCGCGTTACGGACGAGCCCTTCCAACAGTAACCGCAGTCGAAGGTTGCGATGTGCCCGAGCCCTACCATTCGCTCCTGGTCCATCGTCGGGATATGACACCGACCTTGGAGGATTTCTATGGTTGCGATATCCATTTGGAGATCCTCCATCGGGAACAGGTCGGTGACCTCTATTTCCGGCAAGTGGTCCTTCGCCTGAACGACTCCGACCGAGCGGTCGAGTTCGGCGCCAACAAAATCCGGCTAGATTTTTATCCGCCCGAGATTCGAGACCTCATTTTAGCCGAACATCTTCCTCTGGGCCACATCCTCAAAGCGTTCGGTCTGCCTCACACCAGCCTGCCTCAGGCGTTTCTCCGAGTCGAATCTGACGCATTCATCAACCAGTCCCTCGGCCTCGTTGCCCGAGAAGAACTCTACGGACGCCGCAATACCCTGCGAGACCCTCTCGGCCGGCCTCTGTCCGAAATCGTGGAGATACTGGCACCGCCGGGCACTCGGGCCGAATGACTTCGGACTTTCCAAATCGCCAAACCATCATGACCAACGAAAACCAGTTCGATGTGCTAATCATCGGCGCAGGGCCAGCCGGCTCCGCCTCCGGCGCGTTGCTAGCCGAGTACGGGCACCGAGTCCTTATCCTCGAACGCGAGAAATTCCCCCGTTATCACATCGGAGAGTCCTTGCTCCCCTTCACCTTCGGCCCACTAGAACGACTTGGCCTCATCCCCGGATTACGCCAGTCAGCGTTCGTCAAAAAATACAGCGTCCAGTTTGTTTCGCCGTCGGGGCGGGCGAGCCAACCGTTCTATTTCTTTAACCGCTACCCGGAGGACGTTGCGCAAACCTGGCAGGTCCTGCGATCCGAGTTCGACCAGTTGCTGATGGAGACGGCCAAGAAGAAAGGAGCCGAGGTGCGCGAGGAAATGACCGTGCTCGAACTGCTGCGTGAAGACGGCGCTGTAACCGGCGCCCGGGCACGCGACAAAGAGGGTCGCGTCCATTCCTTCCACGCTCCGATGACGCTCGACTGCTCGGGCAAGGAATCCTTCACGGCCGTTCGAAACGGCTGGCGAGTTAAAGATCCAGGTTTGAACAAGGTGGCCGTATGGACCTATTACGAGGGTGCCAAACGAGATTCCGGCATCGAGGAAGGGGCCACGACCGTGGCCTATGTCCCGGACAAAGGCTGGTTCTGGTACATCCCCCAGCACAATAACATGGTCAGCGTCGGCGTCGTCGCGGAGGGTAAATACCTGACGCGCGAAGGCGTCAAATCTCCGGAGCAGATCTTCAAACGCGAGATTGAGCAGAACCTCTGGATCAAAGATCATCTGGCCCAAGGCCGCCAAGTCGGCCAATACCATCTGACGAGCGAGTATTCTTTCCACTCCCGTCATTGTGGTACCCGCGGACTTCTATTGGTTGGCGACGCCTTTGCCTTCCTTGACCCCGTGTTTTCCTCAGGTGTGATGCTGGCCCTCAAGAGCGGAAACCTCGCAGCCGACGCGGTGCACAAGGCCCTGGTCGCTCGCGACTTTTCCCCATCGCGATTTGAGGCCTACTCAAAGACTCTGCGCGAGGGAATTGAAAACATGCGCCGTCTGGTGTATGCCTTCTATGATCCGAACTTCAGTTTCCGGACACTGACCAACAAGTACCCTGAAACGGTTGGTGAAATCACTGATTGTCTGTCCGGCGACGTGAATAAGGATTTTACTAGCTTGTTCTCGAAAGTGAGTGAGTTTGCGCCCATTCCGGAGTCGCTGCCCCTGGGTGAGCCACACGACCCCAAGGAGGCTCCTCCGCCGCGAGCGGCCGTGACTGCATGAACATTGTCCAGATCACGCCAGGCGCCGGGGGCATGTACTGCGGAAACTGTTTCCGCGATAACGCCCTGGTGAGGCAGTTGCGGCAGATGGGCCACACGGCGCTGATGGCGCCGCTCTATCTGCCGCTCAAATTGGACGAGGCTGACACGAGCCAGGGAACGCCCATTTTCTTCAGCGGCGTGAACGTCTATCTGGAGCAGAAAGCGCCCTTCTTCCGGCACGCGCCCCAATGGCTGCACCAATGGCTTGCTTCTCCAGCGCTTCTTGGCTGGGCTGCTCGGTTTGCCGCCAAGACCCGCCCCGAGGACGTCGGTGATCTGACTCTCTCTATGCTCCGCGGGGAGCATGGTAATCAAGCGCGGGAAGTGGATGAATTGGTAAAGTGGCTCCAGACGCAACACGAGCCGGACGTGATCTGTTTGTCCAATTGTCTTCTCGCCGGACTGATTCGGCGCCTCAAAGCCGAACTGCCTTGTCCAGTCGTTTGCATGCTCCAAGGGGAGGATTCCTTCCTGGACGCCTTGCCCTCAAACCATCGAACCGCCGTCTGGGCTACTTTGGCTGAGCGGCTTCAGGAGGCCGACCTTTTCGTCGCGCCAAGCCGGTATTTTGCGGAACGGATGCGCGGAAGACTCGGGTTGTCCGGTGAGAAGATGCGGGTTGTCTTCAATGGCATCAGCCTGGAGGGCTACGAGACCGCGCTTGAAACGCCAGCCACGCCCCAACCTCCGGTAATCGGATACTTTGCCCGGATGTGCCCCGAGAAAGGTCTGGATACCCTCATCGACGCGTTCATGCTCCTAAAAGAGCGCGGAACTCTCCCCGGCCTCCGACTTCGAGTCGGCGGCGGATGCGGCCCAGGGGACGAGGCTTTCGTGCAGCGCCTCCGCTCTCGCCTCAGTTCTCGAGGGTACTTGGGAGAGGTTGAGTTCCATCCCAACCTCAACCGCTCCGCGAAGCTTGCTTTCCTTAAATCCCTCACCGTGTTGTCGGTGCCTGCGCTTTACGGCGAGGCATTCGGCCTGTACCTCATCGAGGCGCTAGCCGCCGGAGTGCCCGTGGTTCAACCGCGCCACGCCGCTTTTCCGGAGCTCATTGAAGCCACCGGCGGCGGCGTGCTCTTCGAACCCGGATCCCCCGTCGCCTTGGCCGACGCTCTCGAAGCGGTGCTGCGTGACCGCCCGAACCTCCAGCAAATGGGCCAGGCTGGACGCGACGTGGTTCGCGACCAGTTCAGTGTTGAGCGTATGGCCACGAACATGCTTGATGCCTTCCGCTCCGCGCGGCCCTCCGCCAGCGTGCCAGCAATGAACCTCCAGTCCCGCTGATGGCCTACGAATTCAAAATTCAACGCCGGATCGAGTTCTCGGAAACCGACATGGCGGGCATCGTACATTTCTCGAACTTCTTCCGCTACATGGAGTTCGCCGAACATGCCTTTTACCGCTCTCTCGGCTTCTCCGCGATGATGGACGATTACGAACCGCCCTTGGGCCTCCCGCGGGTCCACGCGCAATGTGACTACCATCACCCCTTGCGCTTCGAACAGATGCTCGAGATCCATCTGCTCGTTCGCGAACGCCGCCCCAAAGTGATCACCTACGACTTCCGCTTTCGCAGCCTGCAAACGGATCCGCCCACCAACGTTGCACGCGGCCGCCTGACGGTTGTTTGCGTGCGCAGGAAGCCGGACGGCACATTCGTTTCGACAGTCCTTCCTGAGGATGTTGCCGCGAAAATCACCGCAGCCCCGCCCGAGTGTTTGGCGCCCTAACATGCCCTCCTACGCCCTTCAATCCTATCCTGATGTCCCAAGCCTCGCGCTGGCGGCTGGGTCGCAGTTGCTGGATGTCTTGGAGAAACATGGTGCTGCCGGACCAGCATTCGCTTTGGCTCTGTCGGGTGGTCGGATCGCGCGGCCGTTCTATGAAGCCATTGTAAGTGGTTCGCGCGCGCGGAAAGTGAGCCCGCACCAGGTCGAGTTCTTCTTCGCCGATGAGCGCGCTGTGCCGCTAAACGATCCGGAAAGCAACTACCGGCTCGCGCACGAGTCCCTATTTGAGCCGCTGGCCATCCAACAAACCACCGTTCACGCAATCGACGCAAGCAAAGACGCCGCGGCCGCCGCTGAGCGGGCCGAAGGGGAACTGCGCCGGGTCACTGCTGCCAAGCCGGGAGCCATGCCCGTACTCGACCTAGTGATTCTGGGCATGGGAGAGGACGGTCACGTTGCCTCTTTGTTCCCGGGAGCTCCAGCGGCTGCCGTCACCACCCGTGCCGCTTATGTCGCGGTTCGTGGACCCAAACCACCGCCCCAGCGGGTCACCCTGACGTACGGCTGCTTGGCGGCAGCGCGACAGGTTTGGGTGCTGGTCTCGGGCCCAAGCAAAGCCGGCGCCCTTCGGGTTTCCCTCGCTCCCGCCAGCATTACACCGCTGGGCCGCGTCTTGCAGGCGCGCAAGAGCAGCCTAATTTTTAGCGATTGTCCGATAGCTTGACCGGCGTCGAGGAGGTCGGAATCGGGCAGACCGGCCCTTGCGGATTTCTTCCGGTGGTAGCATAAAAGCCCGGTGCACGCGCCTTCCCTTTGCATGAGCCTCGGGCTCTCATTCTTTCTCAGCCTGCACGCTGCCGAGCCTGACCTGATTTTCCATCACGCAAAGGTTGTCACCGTCGACTCGGAGTCTTCGATCTGGCAGGCCATCTCAATCCGGGATGGCAGAATCCTCGAAGTTGGCAACAACGAAGAGTTATTGAAGAGCGCCGGTCCGCGCACGAAATCCATCGATTGCGAGGGTAGGATGATTCTCCCCGGATTGATCGATTCACACGCGCACCCGGCCCAGGCGTGCATGACCGAGTTCGAACACCCCGTCCCGGACATGGAACGTATCCGTCCGAGGAACGGGCAGTAGCCGGCTCGCCAGGAGATCGGCTACCGTAGCGGGGTGATCCTGCGAACAAGGGCGAAGCAAAGCGGCTTTCCGGCCGCTGGCCTACTTGGGAAGGCGAG
>Ga0265314_10000422_pt1 | contig 56826 bp, 49 predicted proteins | sample 4126metaG_FD_203106 | JGI IMG/M metagenome (GOLD analysis project Ga0265314, IMG submission 203106) | Rhizosphere microbial communities from Carex aquatilis grown in University of Washington, Seatle, WA, United States - 4-1-26 metaG | ecosystem: Host-associated > Plants > Roots > Rhizosphere >... | reverse complement strand
GCTTGGGCTGCTTCCCCAGATGGAGATTAAGTCGATGAAATCGTAGGGTCCTTGTCGGATGGTATCGACAGTCCACGTGTAGTTTCGCGAACCGGGCTGGGTTGTGTCAACAGGAGGTGCAACGGGAGGAGATTTCTTACATGAGGTCGTGCAAACCAATAAAATCAATAAGAAAATGAAAGAAATTGCTTTCATAAGAGGTATTGCCCGAAGGAGAATTAAGTCACGACGTGCCCCATGTAACCCCGAATGATGTTCTCAACATATCAAATGAACGTCAACTGATAATTTGGAGCCACTGCAAGATTGAAACTCATCAACTATGGCGTATAGAAATTATGTCACCGTCTTTGACGAGATACTCTTTTCCTTCCAGCCGCCAATGTCCGGTCTCTTTCGCTTTCGCGAATGATCCCCCTTGCACAATGAAGTCGTCGTAATGAACAACCTCCGCCCGGATAAATTTATTCACGAAGTCCGAATGGATTGCTCCCGCCGCTTCCTGTGCATTCATTCCTTTTCTAATCGTCCATGCTCTGCACTCGTCTTCGCCGACAGTAAAAAATGATTGCAAGCCGAGAAGGGCGTATGCCTCCCGGATCAATGTGCTGAGTGCCGATTCTTTGATGCCGTACTCATCCATGAATACCTTCGCCTCGTCGTCCGAAAGCTCGGACATTTCCATTTCGATTTTTCCGAAGAATGAAACGAGCTTTGTGTGTTTTCCTTCTTTTTTTCCTGCAACGAGCTTTACAGTTTCGGCGTACGTTTTGAGCTGGGATTCGTCGAAATTCAATGCGATGAGCATCGGCTTCAGGGAAAGAAGCTGGTACGTTTTGAGAATGTAAGCTTCTTCTTTTGTGAAGTCTACCTCTCGCAGCGGTTTTTCTTTCTCAAGATTCTGACGGCATTTTTCGAGCACCGGCAATTCTTTTTTGAGTTGCTCATCCTGAGTCTTTTGGACTTGTTTGTTGATCCGGTCGATGCGTGTTTCAACGATCGAAAGATCGGAAATAATGAACTCGGTTTCGAATGACGAGATGTCACGAAGCACATCGATAGAACCGTCCGGATGCGGGACAGCATCGTTTTCAAACAACCGGACGACCTGGACTAATGCATCGTTCGTTTTGACATTTGAGAGGAAATTCGTCGTAAACTGTGTTGATCCCGATTCCCCCTTTTTCAATCCAACCACGTCCACAAATTCAATCGTAGCGTGAACTGTGCTTTTGGGGGAGAAAATGGCGGAACATTTGTCCAGCCTAACGTCGGGGATTTTCACGATTGCGTGATGCGCCTCCACCTTTGTAAGAATGGAAGGGTCGAGATGCGTTTTTGTGATTGTTTGAAAAAGTGTTGATTTGCCCGAGAATGGTAGTCCGACAATTCCGATTTGCATGGTGTGCCTCAATAGTTGCGCAGCGTTGATAGGGACCAGGAGGTTGCCCGGTCAAGATACGAAAATTTGCCAAAAGAAAAACGAAAGACGTTAAGACAAGTAAGATGGAAGAAGGCGGCAGTCCGAAAAGGCTCGCTTTGAAATTATTAGAAGCTATCTCAAAAACATGTCACTTGATCCTTCGATGCGCTCTCCCGCTCTTCGAGCGGGATCGCTTACTCAGGATGAACGGGTCATTTGTTCACCCTGTCCCAAAGGGATCCCTTCGGGAAGCAATCCCGTTCCGCTTCTGCGGAACGGGAACGTCTGGCGAAGCCATGCCTTCGGCAGAAGAACTATCGCAAGACCATTTTTGAGATGGCTTCTAATAAAAGAAACGGCCTCGAAGTTTTCCTTCGAAGCCGTTGAACCAACGTCTTACATTCCTGCGCTGCCATACTCGTTAAACGAAGCAATCTTAGTTCATCCGTTGTCGCATCATCGCTTCTCGTGCTTTCTTCAGCGCTTCGTACTTGTCCTTTTGTTCCGGCGTAAGCAATGCCTCGATCTTTTCATCGGTCGACTTCATCATGCCCATCATCGCTTCTCGTCGTGCATCGCGGTCGCTGACGGAGTCCATGAGCGCCTGCCGCTTCGCTCCCATTTCTTTGAAGATGCTGGTGATCTGTTCTGTCTGTTTGTCGTCCAGGCCTAAAGAATCTTTTAGTTGTTTAACCCGCTCTTCGGGGGTCATTCGCATCATCCCCTGGGCCATTGTCGTAGTTGTGAAAACGCCTGCTAAAAGAAAAGCAGCGAATAAAAGCGACACGTAGAATCGCATAAAGTTCTCCTTATTGCATTGATGATGATTTGATTGTTTAATGGATGACGCGTATTCCAGGAAGCAAACCTTTCATTCTTAGATTGGCTGCGGCCGCAAAGGTTTAATCACGCGGGATAAGATCTCTAATGATTCCTCTCGTCGTGACAGGATCGGCAGCGGATAATCTTGTTATTCCAGCCCGAGCGCCTTCTTGATGTACTTCGGAGCCGGTGAGCCGAATGATATGATTGCATCGTTCATTGCCTTCATATCGTTCGTACCGTATCTCGCTTCGTATGCTTTGCGCAGCAGATTGAGTTCAGTGTTTCCGACATAATACGTCGAGAGCTGGGACGAGGTCAGGCACGCCCTTCGCCATTTGCCTGCGGCTTCTCCTTCTTCCTGAAAACCTTCGTTCTTCATCAAGAGCATTGCTTCGTTCTCAGTCATGCCGGCGGTGTGAATTTTTTGGTCGATGATCGCGTTGATAATAAGACGCAGGTGCATTTTCAATTCCTGCATTTTTACCTCCGGGCCGCCGTAGCCTTTTTCCACCATCAGCTGCTCCGCATACGTCGCCCAGCCTTCGACGAACATGCCGTTGCTGAAAATTACGCGAATCATGGTGGGCGCCTTGAACTTGTTTGAATGCGCAAGCTGCAGGTAATGTCCCGGCATTCCTTCATGGATCGTGAGGTCCTGCAGCATGTAGTTGTTGTATTCGCGGAAGAACGATTCGACGCGATTTGTTGTCCAGTCTTTCGGAGTCGGGGAGATGGTGAAGAACGTTTCGCCGTTCTTTTCAAGAGGTCCGGGCGCATCGCAGTACGCGACAGCAACACCTCGCTGATACTCCGGCATGACGACAACGTTGACGGGATTGTCCGGGACGGTGACAAGATTATTGGCGCGGACGAAATCAGTCGTTGTCTTCAGATCTTGTTTTGCAAGGTCGACAATCGTTGCGTTGGTCGGATGATTATCGGCAAGTTTGTCGAGCACCGCTTTGATGACCGTTTTTTTGTCCTTCGCGATATTTGTATTGGCAATGGTCGGAAAGAATTTCTGGAAGAAGGGCACCGCAGTCTCGTACAGTGCATCCTGTGTTTTCTTCAAGTCTTCTTCGGCCGAGTTGAGAATCTCTTCTTTTGTCAGGTCCGACTCAAGAGAGTAATAGAGTTTTCGTTTGAATTTGTCGTCCCCGATGCGGAAGTCGCCGTTCGCGCGAGGAAGGAGATCTTTCTGCAGCCACTTTCCGTATTGTTCAAGCGCTTTCACCGCTTGTGCCTGTACCGGCGCGAACTCTGCCTTCAGTTCAGGCGTTTGGTTGAGATACATATTCAAATCGTTTTCAATCAATCCGATCGTGCCGCCGTTTTGAAGGATCGCCGTCTCTGTGTGAATCTTCGTAGGATTTTTTAGATTGGCTTCAGCGGCGTCAACGACCGCGGGGATTCCTGCCAACCGCTCTTTGACGCTCTTGAGCCTGTCGTTGAGGGGCGCGAACTCGCGCGCAAGCAAACCGTAAATTGCTCCGCCAACATTATAGTAGAGCGGATTCCATTCATATTCTTTCAACGTGTCCAGTGAATACAGCATCGACTCAAGGTTCGTCTGCATGATTTTGAAATCGATGCTGTTCGCTGAGTTCAGCTCCGCCGGACCGATTTTTGACAGCGAGTCAAGATACGCCTTGGTGAGCGAACGCTCGGCTTCGACGCCGGCCATGCTGTAGTCGTTGAGCCTGCCGTCATAGCGATGGTCGCCGAGGCCGGTTGCCCATTCGGGGTTTAACCGAAGCAGTTTCTCGATATAGTTTGACGCCAGTGATTCAAATTGTTCGTCAGCAGTGTGTTGTTGCGCGCATGATGCGAAGACGATACTGGCGAGTATCCAGAGCAGTGTAAGACGAGATTTCATAATTCACCCGTGCGGTTGTGGTGAGTGTGGAAAAAATTGTTCCTTAATATCGGTGATGGAAATGAGAGAAGCAATTTTGCCTCGGGCTTTGCGTTGCAATTGGCAGGCGTTTTTTCTACTTTTTCATCATCATAAAATAAATAGAAGCAATCAAAAATTCCAAGTAACATCATTCCGAACAAATAGTGCAACATCATTGTCTGAACGGAGCGAAGCGGAGTGAAGAATCTGGACAGCGCAAGGGTGAATCAAGGACAAAAATTGTATTGCACAAATCCCCCGCGCCCTCCAGACCCTTCTCCCGCCAAACAACGGCGGGCTCAGGGTGACAAACGAAAAGTAGAGTTTGTGTCATTCTAAGGATCCCGACGCTTTTTGTCGGGAGACGAAGAATCCATGACAATGTAGCACCGTGCATTCACGTATCCTCAGTGTTGTGGATCCTTCTCCCGACTTCGTCGGGCTCAGGATGACAGTGCAAAATCATTTTTGAGATACTTTTAATAAAATGAAATTAACATCTCTTTCCGACCTTCAAAAACTCCTACCAAAGACTGAACAGCGGAAGTCAACGCCTCGAGATGAGGAAAAATTTCATCACGATGGAAAAGGAAAGAGCGTTCGTGTCTATTTGGAGACTCAGGGAAGAAAGGGGAAAACGGTCACAATCGTTGCGGGTCTACGGCATAATCCTTCGACGATGGAAGAGATTGCCCGAATCCTGAAACAACACTGCGGTGCGGGAGGGACAATCAAACAGGGAAACATTGAAATTCAGGGAGACCAGCGCGGAAGAGTGAAGGAGAAGTTGCAGGAGATTGGATACGTTCCTAAAGAATAACATTCCACATAAAAAGATTGAATCTATATCTTTGTCATCAACACATGTAACGAAAGCGAAAAGGAATTCAGTATGAAAATGCGAACGCTTGGCAGCAAAGGTCCGAAAGTATCGGCCATTGGATTAGGGTGCATGGGAATGTCGGAGTTCTATGGCGCCGGGGACGATAAGGAATCAACGGCAACAATTCATCGTGCGTTGGAACTCGGGGTTACGCTCCTTGATACGGCGGACATGTATGGTCCACACAAAAATGAAGAGCTGGTTGGAAAGGCGATTAAAGAGAGTCGAGATAAAGTTGTTCTCGCAACAAAGTTCGGCATCGTGCGGAACCCGGCGAACCCCGCTCTTCGCGGTGTCAACGGCAGGCCGGAGTATGTTCGTGCTTCGTGCGATGCAAGTCTGCGCCGTTTAGGTGTAGACGTGATAGACCTGTATTATTTGCATCGCGTTGACCCAAACACGCCGATCGAAGAAACGGTTGGCGCAATGAGCGAGTTAGTGACAAAAGGGAAGGTCCGTTTCATAGGATTGTCTGAGGCCAGTGCAAAGACGATCCGGCGCGCTTACAAAATCTATCCGATTACTGCTCTTCAAACAGAGTATTCTCTCTGGACACGCGATCCTGAAGATGAAATACTTGCAACGTGCCGCGACCTTGGAATCGGCTTTGTTGCTTACAGTCCGCTTGGGCGTGGATTTCTCACTGGAGAGATTAAACGCTTGGAGGATCTGGCGCCGGACGACTTCCGCCGAAACTCTCCCCGGTTTCAAGGAGAAAATTTCCAGCGGAACCTCGACCTGGTGGAGCGAGTCAAGAAAATTGCCGCGCAAAAAGGATGCAGTCCTTCGCAGCTTGCATTAGCATGGGTTATGGCACAAGGGGCAGACATCGTCCCCATTCCCGGCACGAAGCGGCGCAAATATCTGGACGAGAACGTTGCAGCCGTAGATATCGTTCTTACGAAGGATGAGATCGGACACATTAATGATGTTATACCCGTCGGCGCGGCGTCGGGCACACGTTACCCCGAATCGGCAATGCCATCGGTAAACAGGTAAACAAAAATCCGCCATTTCTGTTCTCATGAAGCGAAAGAAGACCAAGATTTCGAATAACGCCGGTGCGCCTGTCCATCCAGGGCATTCGATGATTCGGATTGTCGTTTCCGTTGGAATTACACTAACCGGAATAACGTATCTTCTTTTCGCATTTCATGCTTTTGATGCCAAAACATCTCTTACAAAAAGCATTCGGAAAGAAGAACCGAAGAGATTGAAGCCTGAGGATGCTTTCGCGATAACCGTTCAGCGCGCCTACGCCGTTGATATGAGGTTTCAACAAGTCTACAACGGAGGTTGGGAGGCGGCAAACGGGGCGATCGGAGAAGCTCATCTCTATGCCGCAACCGGCGATCCGAATCTGCTAAAGAGATATACGAACGATCGTAACCTTACCGACATGTTCAACGGAACCTGGGTTGACGACCGTGCCTGGATTTGTCTTGCAGAATTGTACTGGTGGCAATTCTCAGGACGAAAGAATAAAGTCTGGGTGGAAGATGCCGAGAAACGATACATCGAAGCAAGAAGCGAAGGGCGTCTCTCACATCATGAAGGATTCTGGAGTTGGTACAGTTACCCTCCAAATGCAAAAGTAGAAGATATGATTATCACGAACAGCAACACGAATCAGATGGTAACTGTCGCGTGCATGTTGTACGAAGCGACGCACGATCGGCGATTCTATAACGATGCGTTGGCAGTATGGGAAGGGGATTCCAGATATCCGGGAATTGAAAAAACATTTTACCGGGGCGACGGCAAATGGGAAGGAAAAGGGGGAAGCGCGGCGTTCGGCAAACAGCTTCCATGGGAAGAAGCATCGTACCTGTCGGTTGTTGCGGCGATGTTCCGAATGACCGGAAACGCGAAATATAAAATGATTGCCGCCGCTTCGGCGCGGCGAATCATGGATCCGGCAAACGGCTGGGTTGACTCGACGGATTATTTTCAACTCCGGATGGATGGGAACGGAGCGTTCGTTCACTTTATACTGGACGCATACAGTGTTGCACCAGAATTGCTTCCCGACATTCCGGTGAAGGTTGAACGAATGCTGGAACATGTCTGGTCGAACCATGACGGTGCTTCCTACGTTTTGCTGCATAGGTTAAGCGACGATGCCATACGGAATGGTTGGAATCCTTCTGGCGGCGAAGAAGGGTACGGAGTCGATCAGATCGGAACCGTTCACGCACAGTCGCAGGCAGTGCGCGCATTCGGTGTATTCGCCTACGTGTTGCATGAAAGATTGAAAAGCAGCAAGGGCGGATGAAATCCGTCCTGTGCATGTTCGAATATTGCATTTAACGCAAAAAATGGTCTTATGTGGAGATGAGGAGGAATGATGAAAATATTTTTGATTGTTGTTGGAATTGCGGCGGCGAGCGTGATTCTCTTTCTGGCAGTCACGGGACCGGGCAAGAATAAAACGGATCATCAAGGAGAGGAGAAATCGATGGCAACGACGGCATTAGATACGGCGACATTTGCTTCGGGCTGCTTCTGGTGCGTAGAAGCAGTGTTTCAAAACCTGAAAGGCGTTCAGTCGGTGGTGTCGGGTTATACAGGAGGCTCGACGGTGGATCCCACCTATGAAGAAGTCTGCTCCGGCTCGACCGGCCATGCGGAGGCTTGCCAGATTGTATACGATTCCAAAGTCATCACCTACCCTGAATTGCTGGAGGTGTTCTGGAAAACACACGACCCGACGACGTTGAATCGCCAAGGGAACGACTCCGGCACACAATATCGTTCTGCCATTTTCTACCATAATGAAGAACAAAAGAAACTTGCCGAACACTATAAACGTGAACTCGGTTCCTCCGGCGTTTTCGATGCGCCGATCGTCACGGAGATTGTTCCGTTCACAAAGTTCTATTCGGCGGAGAATTACCACCAAAATTATTTTAACGAACATGGTGCCCAGCCATATTGCCTCTTCGTCATCAGGCCGAAAGTCGAAAAATTTAAGAAAGTATTTAAAGATAAGCTGAAAGAGAAATGAACATCCCGGTTCACATGAAAGGTGAATTTTGAAGCGAGCATTCTTCTTCCTTTTTTTTTCTTCATCGTTGGCCGCGGGCTTTTCCACGCCGGCATTTTCTCAGCAAGCATTGGCCGATTCAGTGAGAGCAGAATTCTTTCATGCATGGAGAGGCTATAAACAATATGCCTGGGGGCATGATGCATTGAGGCCTTTGACGAAAGAACCCCGTGATTGGTACGGAACATCGTTCTGTATGACCCCGGTCGACGCGTACGATGTCATGCTGCTCATGGGGCTGTCCGCCGATGCCGGAGCAGCAAAACAGCTAATTCTCGACAGCCTGTCGTTCGACAAAAATATCGAAGTCCAAAGTTTTGAAATGACGATTCGTTTATTAGGAGGACTTCTTAGCGCTTACGAAATAGACCGGGACAAACGCTTCCTTCTTCTTGCCGAAGACCTCGGCAAACGCCTCCTCCCGGTCTTCGATACTCCGACTGGAATGCCGTATCGCTTTGTAAATCTTCAAACCGGCAAGATCAGAGACTCGCTCAACAATCCAGCAGAGATCGGAACATCGCTGCTTGAATTCGGAACGCTGAGCAAGCTTACGGGCAATCCTGTTTACTACCGGAAGGCCAAAAACGCTCTCGTCGCTCTGTACGATCGTCGTTCAGCGATCGGCCTCGTCGGCGAATGGATCAATGTTCAGACTGGAGAATGGGTGGACAGCACCAGTCATATCGGCGGAGGCATTGATTCCTACTATGAATATCTTTTCAAATCCTGGCTCCTATTTGGCGACGAGGATTGCAAGAAGATGGCAGACGAGAGCTTTAAGGCCGTCAACAGATATGTGGCCGACACAACGCACGGCGGATTGTGGTATGGGGAGGTTAACATGATCACCGGAAAACGGACGGGAACATTGTTCGGCTCGCTCGAGGCATTTTATCCTGCACTCCTCGCTCTTTCGGGAGATACGAAGAGAGCCGAGGCGCTCGAAGAATCGTGCTTTAGAATGTGGACTCTCTATCATATAGAGCCGGAAGAAATCGACTACGCACGAATGAAAGTAACCGAAAAGCAATATCATTTGCGGCCGGAAGTTATCGAGTCCGCATACTACCTGTACCAGCTGACCGGCGACAACAGATACCGGAAAATGGGAGAAACATACTTCAACGACATCGTAAAATACTGCAGGACCGATGCAGGCTATGCGGCATTGAGCGACGTAACGACGAAAGAAAAGTCGGACGAGATGGAAAGTTTCTTTTTTGCCGAGACACTCAAATATCTGTACCTTATGTTCGCCCCTCCGGAGACGATGAGTTTTGACCAGGTCGTATTCAATACAGAAGCACATCCGCTCCGAAAGGTATGGGAGAAATAACTATGCGGAGTACATTTTCAGCAACTAGCCATGCTGCGTATCGTTTGACTATTTATTCCAATATTCGCCGGTGTTGTATGCTCGTTACCGCGGTACTGATGAGCATTGCGATAATGGAAGCAGAACCGCCGACTGAAAAGGGATTCAAATTTATTAACGGGGTCAAACTCTATTATGAAACCGTCGGCGAAGGAATTCCGATCGTAATCGTGCATGGCGGGCCCGGTTTGAACCACAGCTACCTGTTGCCACAAATGGCCGAACTCGCAAAGAACTATAAATTGATTTTTTACGACCAGAGGGCAATGGGGAAGTCATCGGCGGATTTCGACACAAGTTTGATGACGATGAACAGCTTCGTCGAGGACCTCGAAGGAATTCGAAAAGCGTTCGGCATGGAGAAAATGAACCTGATGGGGCATTCGTGGGGAGGGTTGGTGTCGATGTTTTACGCGATAAAGTATCCCTCACATCTACAATCGCTGATCCTTGTCAATACGACGCCGGCAAGTTCAACATTACGGAATTTGTCTTTTGCAGTAATGTCTTCTAGGATAACGAAAGAAGACAGTATAGCTCAGTTACGGATTGTAGAGACAGAGGAATTCAAAAAAAGAGACCCGGCAACCATGGAGAAATTCTTTCGGCTCCTTTTTCGTGGTTCATTTCACAATAAACAATACGTCGACAGCCTTAGGCTCATTTTTGATTCTTCATATGCAGCGAAAAGTGCAATGGTTTGGCAGCTCAGCAGAGACAGCACGCTTCGTTCGTACGATATTCATGGTAGACTTGATACTATTCAATGTCCCACCCTTATCATCGGAGGGTCCGACGATGCGGTTGTTCCGGGCACGAACGAGCAGATTCGCGATCACATTCGCGGTTCGCAGTATATCCTTTTGCCGGAATGCGGTCACTTTCCATACATTGAAATCCCGGATAAATTTTTCCCGATCATAAGAACATTTTTGAAGAACGCAGCTATGTAAATGCTTAGATTTGTTGAGCGCAGGAATTCGTTGTTTCTGAACTTTTAAGCCGTTGAATCCACTTTCCATGAAACATTGTTATACTTGTGCCGTATTGGCATTCATGTTCAATCACTTTTCTAAACTACATTGACTCCTATGGTCAGCATTCAGAAAATCTCAAAGAGATTTTCCGCTGTTGTCGCTCTCGACGATATTTCTCTTGATATTCAGCGACAGGAATTTTTCGGACTGCTGGGGCCCAACGGTGCGGGTAAGACAACATTGATGAATCTCATTGTAGGCTATCTCAACGCTGACGGAGGCAGGATTACGATCGACGGCGACGAAGTCTCTCAGGATACTCTCGAAATACGGAAGAACATCGGTTTTGTTCCGCAATCTCTCGCCGTGTATGATGAAATGAATGCTCAAGAGAACCTGGAAATGTTCGGCAAGCTTTTTGGCGTTCCGGAAAAGGTCTTAAGACAACGCATCATGGACCAGCTTCATGCCGTCGAACTGTACGATAGGCGAAAAGACAAGGTCAAGAATTTTTCTGGAGGGATGAAACGCCGGCTGAATATCATTGCGAGCATGCTTCATGACCCTAAAGTTTTATTGTGCGATGAACCTACCGTTGGAGTAGATCCCCAGTCCCGCAATGCGATCTTTGACTTTCTGACCGGGTTGAATCGGCAAGGGAAGACGGTTATTTATACGACGCACTACATGGAAGAAGCGGAGCGTCTGTGCAGCCGGATTGCGATCATTGACCACGGAAAGATCATTGCGCTGGGAACGACGGATGAGTTATTGGAAAAACTTCCATACGAAGAAACAATCATCATTACCCGCAATGAGATTACCGCGAGTCAGAGAGAACTGTTCCAGGAATTCGGGACTGTGGATGACGTCGACGGCCATTTCGAGTTGAAACCGATAAACGATTTCAAATTATCGAAATTCTTTGCGCGGATGGAACAAAAGAGTATTAAGTACCAATGGGTCGAATTGCACCGGCCGACGCTTGAGGCATTGTTCCTGCAACTCACAGGTAGGAGATTACGGGATTGAAGATTATTTTCCAGCTTTTCAAAAATTCGTATCGAATTTTCTGGAACGACAAAGTGGGTGTTGCGTTAACATTCCTCGTTCCGCTTGCGCTGATGAGTATTTTCGGTTCGATCTTCGGCGGATCCGGCGCGAGCCCGCAAGGTATTCGACTTGCTGTGTTGAACCAGAGCACGTCGGCGGTCGCGAGACAAATAGAGTCGACGCTCGATACGTCGAAGGCGTTTCAGGTGATCAAATCGTATAAGGATGACAACGGGAATCAAGTGATATTTGATTCTGTGTCGATTAAAGAATATGTCCGCGCGGGGGGCGCTTCCGCAGCGCTTATCCTGCCTCAGGATGCGTACTCAGACACGTCACTCGGACTGAACCTGAAATTTTATTTTGACCCAAAAAATGAGATCGAGATGCAAACGACAAGAGGGTTGATCAAGCAAATTGTGTTTTCGCAATTCCCATCGATCATCGCTCAGAGCGGGTTTAGGCAAGCCGAGCGGTTTCTCGGGAAAAAATCCGGTGAAGGGTTTAAACATGGAATCGCCTCAACGATAAATAAGTATTTTAAGGTGGATACAAACGCTATCTTGCATCCGGATATTGCTAAACTTCAAAACACGGGAAGCGATTCAACGGGAAGAAGTTTCAATTTTATGGATAAGATCGTCCGAATAGAAGAACAGCAGCTTGTCGGGCAGGACCTAAAGAATCCCTGGGCCACGCGAAGTGTCGGAGGATGGGCGATGACTTTTCTTTTGTTTACGTTGACTGCGTCGTCTTCATCCCTCTTCGACGACAGAAAATCGGGCGTGATGCTTCGGCTCCTCACCTCCCCGGTTTCCCGCGTCCATATTCTTTGGAGTAAATATCTTTTTAATATGTCGCTCGGGATTATCCAATTAATGTTCATGTTTATCGCCGGCTGGCTCTTGTTTGATGTCGACATTTTTGCGAATCTCTTCAATCTTCTGTTGATTATTATCGCGGCTGCGATGGCATGTACATCCTTCGGAATGCTGCTTGCAGCTTTTTCTCAAACGAGGCAGCAGGCGCAAGGGTTGGGAACTTTCTTCATTCTGACGATGAGTGCAGTAGGAGGGGCTTGGTTTCCAACATCTTTTATGCCGCCGACGATTCAATTCTTCAGCAAGTTAACGATTGTCTATTGGTCCATGGATGGATTTCTCGAGGTTCTCTGGAGAGGCAGCGGATTACTATCTATTTTGCCAAATCTCGGGATTCTTCTCGGTGTCAGCGCTGTCGTCAGCATCATCAGCGTTCGGCAATTCCGGAGAGGCGATATTTTCTCATAAGAAGGGATAACGAACGAGTTATCTTTTGCCGAGTCGCAGAGAGGCGAAGGCTTGTTTTAGATTCAATTTGCGTCTGGCGAAGCCATCCGTTCGGGATTTGCGCAAGCCGCTCTTTTGGTATTAATCAGAAGTTCCAAGTTGTGAATTAATAACCATTGAAGAGAAAAGTTTCACTGGTATGTCAAGAAAGTTGATTCCGACGATCCGCAGTCATTACCTTTTTGCCCTCGCTGGAATTTTCTGGACAATTGCCGGCGGAATTCTTTGTGTACGGGCGGCCATCTGGATGGGAATGCTCTCGCCCGGTGCGGCATTAGTCGTTGCCCTGCTGAGCATCATCGGCGGGGGAACCGGGTATGTATTTGGATTTACAAAGATCGTCGTCAAGAATATCAACCGCATTAATCAAATGCCCGAGCGTGCAAACATCTTTGCGTTTACCGCTGTGCGAGGGTATGTCATGATCGCTCTCATGATGACAATTGGAATAACACTTCGCAATTCGTCGATCCCGAAATACTACCTGGCGGTGCCGTATTTTGCGATGGGGGGAATACTTCTTATCGGGAGTGTTCAGTTCTACCGTAAGTTCATTTCTTCCGTCTTTAGAGACAGCCCTTAATAAGACTGGGGTAAAAAAAAATCCCGCCGTGAAGGCGGGACTTTTTTACTGCTCGTTATCGGTTTTTACTTAGACGACCGATACGTTCGTCGCTTGGAATCCTTTTGGACCCTTTTCGACTTCGAATTCAACCTTATCGCCCTCGTTCAGGCTCTTGTAGCCGTTGCCGGTAATGGCATTGAAGTGGACGAATACGTCTTCAGCTCCGCTTCCGCGGGAAATGAATCCGAATCCTTTTGTTGCGTTGAACCATTTGACTGTTCCTTTTTCCATGGAACACATCCTTTCGTGTATATGTGTAACCCAAACTACCGTTGGGCAAGGTGTACGCCGAAAATACTGTCTCTTATAGCACTCATTGATGGCGTTTCGACCTTGGAAGGATTCGTTCGGTTCATCAGCAGGATTCTAAAAGCTCCCAACCGGGAGATAAAGACGGTGTACTGTTTTTGGTACATTTAATATAGACATAACTATTGTTAATTCCTAATTGAATCTTTTCTGAAGAACCTGTTGGAAATCTTAACCAAGCAATCCCGATATATTGAAATAATCGGCAGGTGAGACCAAGAAGGTGTCCAACGGCGACTAAAACAAGCCAAAATGTAAGACTGCCGCTGTTTTGATTCTCCGCCAATCATTTCGTATGTTTGTCATCATGCGCGACAGACTTGAATACATTGCCTATATTTCCTTCGGATGGCTGGTGCGGTTGATGCCGTGGGAAGCTATCAACCGGTTCGGCAAAATGCTGGGAACGTTTGTTTTTTATGTGATCCCGATACGGCGGTCGCTGACGCTCAACCATCTCCGTTTGGCTTTTCCTCAGAAATCTTCTGCTGAAATAAAAGAAATTGCCGTAGCGGCATACTGCAATCTTGTTATTTCCCTTCTTGAAGTTTTTTGGTTCTCGCATCTTACCGCCGACAAAGTCAAAAACATTGTCAGCATGCCGGATACGAGTGTCATGGATGCACGGTTGAAGGAGGGAAAAGGGTTGATCATGCTTGGCGGACACTTCGGCAATTGGGAGTTAATAGCAATCGCCGTCGGCCTCTTGAGCCATCATCCGCTGACGATCATTGTGCAGCGCCAACGCAACAAATTTGTCGATGCGTTCATGAACAAAAATCGCACGCTGTTTGGCAATAAGGTTGTCGAGATGGAGAGGGCGCCGCGCGAGATCATCGCAACACTTCGTAACAACGGTGTTGTTGCAATCCTTGCCGATCAAAGCGGTCCGCAAGAAGGCTTGTTTGTAAATTATTTTGGACGGCCCGCTTCAACGCATCGGGGCCCTGCGCTGTTTAGTGTCCGCACCGGCGCCCCGATCATCATGGCGTTTATTATCCGTGGAACCGACGGACTTTACAAGGTCGAATTCGAGGAGGTTGATACACATACTGTCAGCGGCACGGATGATGAAAAAGTTGAACAGATCACCGCCCGGCATGTCGCAATGCTCGAAAAGTATGCCTCGCGTTATCCCGACCACTGGTTGTGGATGCACAAACGCTGGAAACACACGCCTCCCGTCAATTCTCTCACCGAAGAAAAAGTGCATGCAGCCGCAGAATAAGATTCTCGTTTTTCAAACCGCGTTTCTTGGCGATGTGGTTCTGACGCTGCCGCTCGTGCAAGTGCTCCATCGAGAGCTTCCGCAGGCTCAAATAGATTTCCTCACGACTCCCAGAGCGGCGGCAATGCTACGAAATCACCCGGCGATCCATTCAATCATAGAGTATGACAAACGAGGCGGCCAGCGGGGTGTGAGCGGAATGGTTTCGATTTCTCGCGCTCTCAAAACACAACGGTACGACGTTGCGATTGTTCCGCACAGGTCGTTTCGCAGCGCAGCGGTTGCAGCATTGAGCGGGATTCCAGTTCGAATCGGCTTTGATACAAGCGCGGGAAGATTTCTATACACGGACACGGTTCGTTATCAAAAGAATATCCATGAGATCGAGCGTAATCTCGCCTTCTTGAAGGCGTTCGACATCTTCGCTTTGAAAAAGGAACTTCCGTCATTGTATCCTTCCGCGGAAGATGTACTTGCGGTGGATCGGTTCTTCGCTGAAAAAGAAATTGGCCGGCGCGGCAAGTTGATCGGCGTCGCGCCGGGGTCGGTCTGGAATACCAAGCGATGGCCTTCCGAACGATTCTCGGGTCTCGTGAAAAAAATTTGGTCAGCAGGTATGAGCGTTGTCCTCGTCGGCGGTAAAGAGGACGAAAGTTTATGCAAAGAAATCGCAGCCGATGCAGCGGGTAAAGAAATCTACATCGCGGCGGGCAGATTTTCTATCCTCCAATCCGCTGAATTATTGCGCCGTTGTGCGGCGCTCGTGTCGAACGATAGCGCGCCGATGCACCTTGCCGATGCGATGAGGACTCCTGTCATTGCAATTTTTGGCGCGACAGTGCCTTCGTTTGGATTTGCGCCATACGGGGAAAAAGATATTGTTGTTCAAACAGAGGGATTGCGTTGCCGGCCGTGCAGCATTCACGGGGGAGACAAATGTCCGATCGGGACGTTTGAGTGTATGGTTAAAATTTCAGCGGAGATGGTCTTCGACAAAATTGTTCAGCTGTAGGACAACGCAAGTTGCTGGGGCGGCTGCATTCCTAAAATTTTATGTCGTTCGGATTTTCCTCCCCCTCTTTCCAATTTGCGGAAGTATGCTTGTCGCACGTCGGAGGCTGGTACTTGACGTTGAACACCTCCGTCATTTTTTTTGGACAAAATTGCGTGGCAAGTTTATGAGTATCGGCGCAAATGGTATCAACGACCACGCCGTCCGGCCTTTCAAAATATTCGTTGCTGATTGGAATCGACTGATCTTCATATATATATTTCATCACTCGTCCCCATAACGGCGCGGCCGTTCGCCCGCCTTGTCCATCCGCGGAAGTAAATTTCACCTGCTGGTCGTCGAAACCAATCCACACACCGGCGGCAAACTGCGGCGTGTAACCGACGAACCATGCATCGGCGAAGTCTTGCGTTGTTCCGGTCTTTCCTGCTGCGGGGAGATGGAAGAAGTGCCGAACCCGCCCGCCGCTTCCGCGGTCGACAACGTCCTGGAGCATCGATGTCATGATGTATGCTGTTTCCTTGCTCATCACTTCTCTCTTTTCCGGAACATTTTCTTCGATGACATTTCCATCCTTGTCCTCAACACGCAAAATGCTTGTCGGTTGGACATACACTCCTTCGTTGGCGAAAACGCCGAACGCCGCCGTCAATTCAATGGGTCTGACTGTCGCGGTGCCGAGAGCAATGGACTCAAAAGGAGGGATGGGAGTTGTAATTCCCATGTGATGTGCCATCTCGATGACTTGATTTTTCGGTGCTATTTCCATAATGGCGCGGACTGCTATGAGGTTGATCGACTCGCGCAGGCCTTCGCGCAGCGTGTATTTTCCTCCGATAGTGCCGTCGAAGTTTCCGGGAGTCCATCGTGAACCATCTTCCATCATGAGCGTGACCGGTTGATTCAATAACTCAAATGTCGGTGGATACCCGTTGTCGATTGCAACAGTATAGACGAATGGTTTGAAGGCCGATCCCGGCTGACGCACGATCTGCGTTGTATGGTTAAGTCCGTATTTAAACGACCGGAAATCGGCTCCCCCGACCATGGCACAGATATTACCCGAGTGCGGGTCGATGATGATCAATCCCACCTCGATCGTCTGCCAGGCTTTTTTTACTGAATCGACGAACGCTCGGTTGGTCCGGAGTGCAAGTGAAATGCTGTCCCGTTCTGCACGGCTTGTCGATTTCCGGGCAGAAATAATTTCATCTATGCTTTTGTCGATCGCTTTGTTGAGTATCTCGGCGTTTGCTTTCCAATCCCATGTTGAATCGAACGCCGGCTGAATATCTGCAAGATGTTCCTCAACGGCGCGGTTTGCATATCGCTGCATGCGGCTGTCAAGCGTCGTGTAAACCGAAAGCCCATCTTTGTAGATGTCGAAGCCGTACTTGTCGGACTTCTGGAGAAGCTGCTGCCGGACGTACTCGACGAAATGGGGCGCGATCCCGGTAAGCGTTAATGCATCGCTGCTGGTAAACCGGAGAGAATCGCGGCCTACAGAATCGGCTTGAGCCTGCGTGAGCTTGCCATACTTGACCATTTGGGAAAGGACAATTTCGCGGCGCAGAAATGCCCGCTCGGGATGTTTGATCGGGTCGTAGTAAAAAGGGCCCTTCGCCATTCCGACAAGAAGCGACGATTCCGCGAGTGTCAAATCTTCCGCCGACTTGTCGAAGTAAATCGACGCAGCCGCCGAGATGCCGTACGCCCCCCGTCCCAAATAAATATAATTCAGATACATCTCAAGGATTTCTTTTTTTGTATACGTGCGTTCGATTTGTACTGCGGTGATGAACTCTCTGATTTTTCTCGTCGCTTTGTCAAACGCATTTTCTTGTGCGCTCTTCCAATTGTAGAGATTCCGCGAAAGCTGCATCGTGATCGTGCTGGCTCCCTGATTTCTGACGAACGCCAGCGGAATCCGCCAGATAACGACACCCCAGTGGCTGTAAAAATCCTTGTCCTCCGTGCAGATCAATGCATCGATTGTACTCTTTTGGATCTTGTCGAAGGAAATATAAGTTCTGTTCTTTAAATAGAATTGACCGAGGACTTCTCCGTCGTACGAAAGCACTTTTGTCGCCAGTTCCGGCTTCGGGTTTTCTAATTGTTCGAGAGATGGGAGTCCCGCGAACACCAGCTTCATGAAGACGACAAACAGAATGAGAAGGGCAATTCCTCCGCCGGCGAAAGCGTACCAATATCTCTTAAGAAAATTCTTGCTTCGCAAATACATCTCATCACGATATTTCGGTTCGGTAAAATATCGCCGCATCTGCTCGGAACTATAACTCCCTTTCGGGCTGTTCTTGCGGGGGGGGCCGCTTGGTGGTGTTTTTCCCATACGTTATTTCTTTTCCCAGGTTTTTAATTCCACAGTATCCCCGTCGAACTCGGCATATGTGGAGTACGAGATCCAATCGCCAAGGTTGATGTAGATCCCATGGCCTATCTTTTGAGTTGATGGTACATGCCGGTGTCCCATAATGACGACATCGCATCCGTCGTGTATTTTCTTCGTTGCGAATTGCAGCATGCCGTCGGTTTCACCATAGTCTTTGTTTGCCGTATAGGCGCGGCTGCTCCGCGATGTGCGTTTTGCAATCGGCGCGGTGATTCCGGGATGCATAAGCGAAAACAGAAAAATGCTGAGGTTATTTCGCAGAAATGTTTTTAGAATACGGTAGCCGGTATCGCGCAACGCCAGTCCGTCGCCGTGGTGGAAAAAGAATTGTTTTCCCCTCAGGGTCATCGCAAAAGGGTTTTTGTAAACCGGGATACCCAGATCGTTTGGAAAAAAATCCTTCAGCCAAAAATCATGATTGCCGGCGACATAATGCACCTTGACGCCTTTTTCGACAAGCATGCCGAGTTTTGAGATTGTATGATGGTACCCGCGCGGAATAACGTGCTTGTACTCAAACCAGTAGTCGAAAAGATCCCCTACGATAAAAAGCTGTTCTCCGTGTTCCTCTACGTGCGAGAGGAACGATAGCAGCCGCTGTTCCTTCTCTTTTTCCCGACCCTTCTCGTGCAAACCCAAATGAACATCCGAGATAAAAAAAATGCTTTTCATCGGCTATGGCGTGACCGTAAATGTCAGTTGAATCGTTTGAGAAGATCGATTGCACCAGCCTTCAGTATCCGAGCAGAAAAAATAGCGGACAGACCCTTTCAATGTATGTTTCCCCTTCTGAATCTTTTTGTCTAACGTAAAAGAATATTTTACCGGCCGCTTCGTATCGAGGTAGCCCGTTTTCTCTATCTTCGGCAAAGACGTGATGCCGGTAAAATGAATCAGAGAGTCTTTTTCAAAGTCAAACTCCAACGCGGGGTCGGTATTGATGTGAATCCCTTCCGCCGGTGCGAAGGTAAGGATGATCTCTCCGGCGGCGCCGGGCTTCAGCGTTGCTGATGTCAAATGAATATCACATTGCACTTGCCGGAATTCTTCGCCGTTCGACAGCCGGGCTGTGGAAATCACACATAGGAAACATATACAAGCAAAAAGGGAACGCATAAAACTTGCTCCATGACGCTACGTAGCCTGCGCCGCACGGGTGTCGTCAACGCGTTGCAGCAGCACAAAGCCGATGATAAAAAAGGCCCCGACTGAAAGGATGGAGAGCCGTTGGTTATTTGTAAGATACGAAATCAATCCGAATAAAAAAGTACCGATGACAGCCGACGCTTTCCCGCATAAGCCGTCGTAAAACCCGAAGAATTCTGCTTCCCTTTCTTTCGGGGTTAACAGTGCCATCAAGCTCCTGCTCGCCGATTGAGCAGCCCCCAGAGAACTCCCGGCAACGACGGCGATGGCAAAGAACATTTCTTTCGATTGCACGAAGTATGCCGCCGTAACAACGACCAGCCACAAAACAAGATTGATATCGATCGTCTTTTTCGGGCCTATTTTGTCGGTCACAACCCCGAAGATCAGCGATCCGACGATGCCGGAAGCCTGGACGACGGCAAAGAGGGCAATGATCTCCCGCAGGGAAAAATTGAGAGTCTGCTGCGCGAAAATTGATGCAAATGAAATAACGGTGAGGATGCCGTCGTTGTAAATAAAGAATGCGAGCATGAACCGCGCAACTTGGCGGTAGTCTTTCAAATGACTGATTGTTTGCATGACTCGTTGCCATCCCGCCCGTACATAGGAAGGCTTTTTCTGAAACGTTACCTTGTGATCCCGGAAAAAAAGAAAAAGCGGGGAGGCAAACACAAAAAATATTATTGCCGCAAGCACAAAACTGAACCGAATGTTCCCGAGATTCGAAGCCACAAATCCGTTTGCATAGAGGGGCATCACAAGAAGAAGAGTGGTCAGCGACCCGAAATATCCCATCGCGTAACCGTACCCGGAGACCCTTCCATAGCTTCGCTCCGTTGTGATGTTCGGCAAAAATGCATCGTAGAAAACGATGCCTCCTTCGAAACCGATGTTTGCAATGATGAACAAAACCATTCCCGCAATGATCATCCCCTCATTCACGAAATAGAGAAGCGACGTGCAGAGAACGCTGACGACTGTAAAGCCGAAGAGAAATCTCTTTCTTCTGCTCGAGAAATCCGCCGCAGCGCCGAGAACCGGCGCTATGGCTGCCGTAATGAACATTGAAATGCTGACGGCGATGCCCCACAGGAAATCTCCCTGCCCCTTTCCGCCCGCCACAATGTTTTTGAAATAGAGCGAATAACCAACGGCAATGATGATGACCGAAAACGATGTATTGGCAAAATCAAAGAGCGTCCAGACAAATATTTGAATCCGTGATGCTTTGCGGCCGGAGGGAGAAGGGGAGCCTGTCATCTTATTCATCGTTTCCAGTTTTTTTCCCCGTGACTGCTTTCTTTGTGTGTGCTGAAGATTCAATAAGTCCCCGTCCGCGCTTTTCAAGCGTTCCGTCCGACTTCATGTCGTGCAGGATTGAATCGAGGATCCCGTTAACAAACTGCCCGCTCTTTTCCGTGCTGAAATGTTTCGCTATCTCAATCGTTTCGTTAATGGTAACCTTCGGAGGAATGTCTTCACAATAGTACAGCTCGCAGATCCCCATCCGCAAAAGAAGTTTATCGATCAATGCGATTCGGTCGAAGTTCCAATTCGTCGTTTTCTTTTTGATAATCACGTCGATAGACGGCTGGTGTGCGATGGTGGTTTCCAGGAGACGCTCTGCAAAGGCAAACTCATCAATATGGCCACGAAGTTCCGCGAAAATATTTTCCACGATGTGAGGAATCGGGTCTTTTGAAATCTCATATGCATACAGCGCCTGCATGACCCGTTCACGAATGATGCGCCGTTTGTAAACCTGTTGATGCTCTTTCACCGTCATCCTTTGGTATCTGTTGTTCCGTGCCGTGCGATTGGGTTTAACTGATCGAATAAATTGTGCCGGCATGTTTTTCAGATGGACTAAAGGTACGCAAAAAGCGGAACGGAGGCAACGCCCGTTCTTATGGCTTGAATTATTCGTGTTTTTTTTGCAAGATTTAAAGGCCACAAAAGACGCGGCGAGTGAGAGAATTTTCCGGAGACAGCATGCCAAAAAAGACCCGTTCATTATCTTGTCTTGGGCTGATATTAATCTTCATCCCGATTACTTGTCTGATTGCTCAGGAAGAAAGAATCATCCATGTCAGGTATGATTCATCGCGCTGCGACTATTGTAGAATGCTTTTCCAGGAAAGGAAATTCGGCGGCGAATTACAAACCGCGAACGACAGCATTCTGGTTTTCGACGCGTCGGAATGTCAGGCGGCTTTTCTGATTGCCGGAAAAATTCCGGAGACACAAGTCAAGAATATCTGGTCCGTCAATTACCTTACACCAGGCATCTTAGTTGATGCCCACAAAGCTTGGTATCTTCGCTGCGATAAAATCATGAGTCCGATGGAGGCCAATATCGCCGCATTTAATTCTAAAGAAGAGGCGGATTCGGTCCGGTCTGCGCTCGGAGGCGACATTCTGACTTGGGAGGGTGTTATAAGTTTGATCCGGAACCGATGGTTTCCCAAAAAATGATCAGAAGTAAAAAGGAGAAATTGGCGTCGTTCTCTCATCTCCCAAAAGATGCTTTCCCCCGATTCGTTCCCATGAAAAGCAAGGCGGTGTATTGAGGAACGAAGTGGTCCGGTTTAAAAGTCTTCTCCAATTCGAAACCTTGAAAGACCAGCGCTTTTATTGAGACTTGACCGATACTTGAATTCCTCGTATTTTAGTTCAAGAATGTTGACGAGAGTATTCCAGCTTTCAAAATATCCGTCCTTAGATTCCCCGACGCTTCGCTCTAACCTGCGCGCGCACTTAATGGATGGTGCGTTGTTTGGACTCGCCATGAGTTTTGTGTCGTTTAATACAATTCTCCCGGTGTTCATCCAACAAGTCGGAGGAAGTGTTGTTGCGATCGGAAGCGTCCCGGTACTCTGGACCATCGGGCTGAATTTCCCGCAAGCCATGGTCGTACGTTTCGCAAAGCACGGGAATCAGGTTAAACCCCTGGTCTTACGCTTCGGATTGCTGAATAGATATTCTTTTCTTGCCGTTGGGTTGTTTACATTGTTTTTTGTCAAGGATATGGCGGTGACAATTTCTGTCCCTTTATTGTTGACCCTAATCTTTTTCACCGCGGTGACAGGAAGTTTTGGAGGTCCGGCGTGGTTCCACCTTTTTACGAAAACGACGCCGATGAAACTTCGCGGGAAGCTTTTGGCTATTCGCCTGCTTTTGAGCTCATTGCTCGGAATTCTTGGCGGTTTCGTCGTCACTTTTGTCCTTGCTGCCTTTTCTTTTCCAAGTAATTTCGCGCTTCTTTTTATCATCGCGTTCGTGTTCTCGATGGCTTCCTACATTTATTTACGCAAGCTAAAAGAATCGTCGGCTGAATCTCTGTATCCTCAGGCGGCGTTCTCATCGGGGGCATTCGGCGATTGGGAGACAATTCTCAAACGGAATAAGAATTTTAGAAACTTTTTGCTCGCGGATGCGTTCACTCTAATGTCGATGTCTGCGTCGGCATTTTACGCGGTGTATGCGATTGATAAATTTGACGTGCCGCCGTCCTATGCAGGAACATTTACGGTGATTGTGATGGCAGGGATGGTTGCCGGAAACAGCGTGTTCGGGTACCTTGCCGACTCGTTCGGACACAGGGTGAATTTGATCTTGCTTGCATTAGCTTCTGTGGCAGCGAGCGTTATTGCGATTTCAGCCGGCAACATTCTAATGTATGGATTCACTTTTTTCTTTATGTCGTGGACGGTTGGCTTGCAAGGGATTTCACGGTTGTCGTTCGTTGTTGAGCTTTGTTCCGAACCCGAGCGGCCGACATATATTGCTTTGACGAACACGCTAACGGCGCCGACCGTTGCTGTAGGAATTTTGTTCGGATGGCTTGCACGGGTATCCGGATTCCAGGCAATGTTTGGCGTTGCTTCCCTTCTCGGATTCTTGGCTGCCGTCTGGCTCTATTTTTTTGTGCGAGATCCCCGTGCTGAAGGCATGAAAGCTGTTGTTACCACATTGTGAGAACTTGAGTCTTTTTTTTAAACTGCTATTTTTTTGAAAGGAAAACATTGGCCCCTATAATTTTTCTCGGAGATTCTCTTACCGAAGGATTTCCTACTGATACGCTTTTGAAAGAATTCTCCGTTTTGAATAAAGGGATGTCCGGTGACAGGACCGATCAGGTGTTAGAAAGACTGAACCGCGACGTCATCCAACTTACGCCTTCTGCTGTTTTTCTACTTATCGGAATAAACGATGTTGGAGGGGGGTTTTCGAATAACACGTTTCTGGTAAATTATGAGCGAATGATCCTGAGAATTTCAAAAAATGTTCCTGGTGTCAAACTCTTCATCGAATCGATCCTTCCCACACGGGGCATAGAGAATAAACCGTTGGAACGAATACAACTTCTCAATGTTGAACTCCATAAACTTGCTATGAAATACGGCGCCAAATTTTTGGATATTTACCCTTTGTTTGTCAACGCGAAAGGGGAACTCGCCGAGGAATTCAGCGACGATGGGTTGCATTTGACTCTGCCGGCGTACGAGAAGTGGGCTGGCTATTTGAAACAAGTCTTCACAACCATGTTGTAATCTTCCGGATGCGTCTAACCTCAATAAAGCAGATAAGTTCAGATAACGTAACCATGGCATGGGATGACGGGCATGTGAGCCCGTTTACGCTTCGCCTCCTGCGCGATGAGTGTCCGTGCGCGGGATGCAAAGGGGAAACTGTCTTGTTACACACATTCCAGCCAGCGCCTCAGCCTGAATTGCCCGGACGCTACTCCCTGAAATCGATTTCTCCGGTTGGAAATTATGCAATTCAAATTGTCTGGGGAGACGGGCACGATACCGGCCTCTATGCATGGGACTATCTACGAGAAATCTGTCCGTGCGATGAATGTACGAAAGAAAAGAACTAACCCCTCCCTTGATTCTGTTTTTTCTTTTTCGGATGTTAGAGAACGACTAAGTCCCGATACGGATCTTCATGCCAGCGCCCCATGATAAAAATACTATGGAGTTGATGTGCCAACATCGGAAGCGGAAAAAATTAAATTAATAGCAGCAGCCAGCCGGGTGAAGCACAATGCGTACGCCGTATATTCGAACTTTCGTGTAGGAGCGGCGCTGTTGGCCGATGACGGAAATATCTTCGAAGGGTGCAATGTCGAAAACTCGTCATACGGTCTCACCATTTGCGCGGAACGGAACGCCGTATTTCGCGCCGTTGCGGAGGGGAAGCAGCGCTTTCGTGCCCTAGCTATTTCATCCGACGACGCTGGTTTCATTACGCCCTGCGGCGCATGCCGTCAAGTGCTCGCCGAGTTTGCTCCGCGGATGGAAATCATCCTCACCAATGCGGCAGGGAAGAAAAAGGTGACGACGCTCGATAAACTTTTTCCGATTCCCCCCGACCTCAAGAAACTTTCCCGCTTCGCTGCGAAATCAAAAAGATGAAAGTTCTCATCGCCAGCATACGCGCGCCGAAAGTCAATGGCGTGCAGCGAGCGTTTCGAAAACTCTCGCATATCCCTTCTTTCAATAACATTACTTTCGAACCGATGCAGGTTGAGAGCGGCGTCCAGGCAACGCCTCTTTCGATAGACGAACTCATGTCTGGTGCCCGGCAGCGCGCCGAAACGGCTTTCGCAATCGGAAAAGCTGCTTCGAAAAGCCCTGAAATTATTTTTTCGGTCGGCGTCGAAGGCGGAGTACACATTTCTCAAGAGCGTGCATTTCTCGAGAGCTGGGCGTGCATATATGACGGAGTGCGATTTTCATTCGGAAGCTCGGGAAGCATTGAAATTCCCCAAGCACTCTCCGATGCCGTTGTGCGCGACGGTGCCGATCTGGGAAAAGTGATTGACATTTTTGCCGAGAAAAATAATGTTCGGAGCAACCAGGGAACGTGGGGAATTCTCACCGGCGGTCTCATCACTCGCGAAGACTCGTTCGAACTCGCCACGCTCAATGCATTGGCTCCCTTCTTCAATAAAAAGGTGTATGAGCGAAAATCCTTGGGGTCGTAATTCGTCTTGCCTGATTGTAGCAAAATGTTGCCATCATTTCTATGCTGAAATCCGGGCACGCCTAATCTCCGGAGCCGTCCATATGACACCACTTTTCAAAATTTGAAAACCGCATGACATTTCTCTATATTGGAGAGTGCCCCCATCAACCATTTCGGTTACAATACGACTTTTTGCATCCGTCAAAGACGTTGCAGAGAAGTCTGAAATAACTATAGAACTTCCGAGCGCATCTGTTGCCGAAGATGTGCTATCCTACTTAATAACTCAGTATCCTGGAATGCTGCGCTTCAGACCGTACATTCGAATTGCAGTGAACGAAGTGTACGCGGATGCCGGCTTCAAACTGCATGACGGCGATGAAGTCGCCATTATTCCGCCTGTGAGCGGAGGATAACGCATGATCCAAATCGATGACAAGGAAATTGATATTCCGGCATTGCTGGCCTCGGTTGTTGCACCGGAGAGTGGCGGAATCGATGTTTTCATCGGGACGACGCGGAATCATTCAAAAGGCAAGAAGGTTATAAGGTTAGAGTACGAAACGTACCTGCCGATGGCGGTAAAACTGATGGGCGAAATCGAAAACGAAATCCGGAAACGATGGGACGTCCACAAAATATCGATCATTCATCGGACAGGCGTTGTCCCGGTGATGGATGCGAGTGTGGCAATCGCAGTTTCTGCCGCACACAGAAAAGAAGCGTTTGAGGCGTGCCGGTACGCAATAGACGAACTCAAGAAAAGGGTTCCAATATGGAAGAAAGAAATCTTTGAAGACGGGGAAGTGTGGGTTGAAAATGTCGAGTCGAAATTACCGGGAGCGGTAACAGATGAAGGGTAGAGGGACACAAGAAAACCCGCAGGCCAGGTTCGAATCGCTTGCGCGCGAAGCTTTTGACGATGAATGGAATAGCGGCGGTGAAGAGCCGAGCATTTCCACGCAATTTTTTCGCGACGCGTCGAGAACCATTCTCACAAAGAACGAAAGCCCGGATATCGGCTTCACGTACGGACTTAATCCCTACCGCGGATGCGAACATGGATGCATCTATTGCTATGCCCGTCCGTCACACGAATATTTGGGTTTTTCCTCCGGCCTGGATTTTGAAACAAAGATCATGGTGAAAGAAGACGCTGCATCGCTTCTTGAAAGGGAATTTGCGAAGAAATCTTGGAAGCCTGATGTCGTGATGCTTTCCGGAAATGTCGACTGCTACCAGCCGGTCGAACGCAGACTTAAAATCACACGCCAATGCCTCGAAGTGTTTCTCCGGTTTCGCAACCCCGTCGCCATGATTACGAAAAATGCTCTTGTTCTCCGCGACGTCGATCTCCTTGCACAATTGGCCTCACTGAGTCTCGTGTCAGTCTGTCTCTCCATAACGACGCTTGACCGGGATTTAGCGCGTCGGATGGAACCGAGAACATCGACTCCGGAACAAAGATTGCAAACAATCGAGCAGTTAGCAAAGGAAGGTATTCCGGTAAGCGTGAATGCGGCACCAGTCATCCCAGGCCTTAATGACGAGGAGCTTCCATCGATACTTCACGAGGCGTCCGCGCGGGGAGCGAAATGGGCGGGATATACCATGCTTCGATTGCCATATTCTGTGAAGGACCTTTTTGTTGATTGGTTGAAGAGAGAGTTTCCCGGGAAGGAAGAAAAAATAATGAACCGGATCATGGATGCGAGAGGCGGAAAATTGAACGATTCCAATTTTTCAACTCGAATGAGGGGAACCGGCGAAATTGCGCATTCCATGGGACAGTTGTTTCACGCGAGCTGCAAAAAGTACGGCTTGAGTTCGGCATATGCACCGCTGAGCACCGAAAGGTTTATCAGGCCTTTAACCGACCGATCACAAGAGGAAATAATTTTTTCGTGACATCCTTGACTCCTTCATACCTGATGAAAGATTCCTTCGGGCGCATAATTAACAACATGCGGATCTCCGTCACCGACCGCTGCAATTTCCGGTGCCATTATTGTATGCCGGAAGACGGCATGGTCTGGATGAAGAAGGGTGAGCTGTTATCTTTTGAAGAGATCGCGCGAATCGTAACCATTGCGGCCCGGCTCGGTGTCAGTAAGATCCGCCTGACCGGCGGTGAGCCGTTGATGCGCAAGGAACTCCATCTGCTTGTGCAGCAAATCTCCCGCATCGACGGCATTCACGACATCGCTATGACGACAAACGGATATTTTCTTAAAGAGCAGGCGGCCGAGCTGAACAAAGCCGGCTTGAAGCGGATCACGGTAAGCATGGATTCGCTTGATGTTCTGACATTTGCCGAAGTCACCCGTCGCGATTACTTTGATAAAGTGTGGGAAGGACTGGATCTGCTCCAAACACTTAATTTCTCACCGATTAAGATCAATGTCGTATTGATGCGCGGAGTGAACGACAACGAGATCGAAAAATTTGCGGAGCTTGCCCGGACAAAGCCGTTCATCGTACGTTTTATCGAATATATGCCAATCGGCGCGGGTGAAGCATGGGATTATTCAAAGGTGGTGCCGACAAGGGAAATAATCAATCGAATTGAAAAACAATTCCCCAGACTTGTTCCGGTGGAATACCACGGCTCTCAGCCGGCTGACAGATTCAAATTTGAAGACGGAAGGGGCGAACTCGGATTCATCAGCTCGGTGAGCGAGCCGTTCTGTTCCCATTGCAACCGCATTCGCATCACCTCCGACGGGAAACTCCGGACTTGCCTTTTTTCGCTCCTTGAAACAGATTTGAAATTAATGCTGCGGAGCGGCGAGGAGGATGAAACGATCTCGAACTCCATTGTTGCCGCTGTGTGGAAGAAAGAAGAAGGGCATCTTATCAACCAGCCAGGGTTCGTAAAACCCGAACGCACAATGAGCCAGATTGGCGGGTAAGATCATAAGCCGGCGCTTTGCGGAAACAACGGCGGCCGGGTTCAGAAAAACTATTTCAGCAAGAGCAACTTCTTCGTCTGGACAAAATCTCCCGCTTGTAACCGGCAGAAATATACCCCGCTGGCAAAACGCGTTCCATCCCACGAAGCACTATAATTTCCCGGCATCAGTTTTTGCTCTATCAGTGTTTGCAGTTCTCTCCCCAACACGTCGAATATTTTAAGCGACACCGTCGCTGCGTTCGACAGCTGAAATCGAATTATCGTCGACGGATTAAACGGGTTTGGGAAATTCTGTGACAGCTCAAAATGTCTCGCGGCAGTTTTTTCATCGCGTACATCGCCAAGAGGCATTAATACAAATCGTGAATAGATATGCCGCTTTCCGCTGCGATTGCTTTCCCAGACAACCGGCACACCCGGAGATGAGTAATATGGAATGGGGATGAACCAGGAACCAACGCACGCGTCTCGATCATGCCCTGTGCTTGTAACAGTGTCGCAGCTGATTGCTGAATACTCGAACAAAAGCGAAGAGTCGCTGGCAGAATTCCTTTCCGCCACAAAGACACCGAAATAAAAAGAGGAGCTTTTAGACAAGTGCTTGGTGATGACCGGCGCAGTAAATGTTCTTGCATTCCTATAATCGGCATTCGGATCGTTAGAAATGTTCGTCGTATCTCTACCCCACAACACATAGATGTTATGCTTCCCATGAATGGAAGATTCATAGAGCACGGGAGAATATGATGAAAAGTAGTATGCAAACCGCGGGTTCCAAATATCTCCTCTTACTGAGAGCGTCTCCGGGTCGGTGAGGCTGAATGAAGGATACGATTCAATGCTGCGCTCGATGAATAAAGTTTGATTAGCAGAGTCCCGCGCCGTCCAAATTATTCTCCCTTCGGAATACATGTATCCGATGTCATACTCGCAAGAATCATAATTCGACACGGCGAGGGTTTCAGCCGGAGATATTGCAGACGGAGAGATGAACGAAAAAAAAATGGAGTTATTGTTCTTCCACGTAGCCATGAACGTAGAGTCATAGTACGGCACAACACGAACACGCGTGCTGCTGCTTGTGCCGGATGTAAGGGGAAGAGGATTCCCCCAGCCGGTAGAATCATACTTGAATACTGAAAAATAGATATTCGAAACAGAATCGGCCTTTTGCTGCCATGCAACAATTGTGTGCCTAACGGTTTTTCCGTAAGAAGGATAACTCACCGTCGCGATCTCGGGAAAACGTAATTCCTCAAATATTGGCCTCGATGAGATAATGGATACCGCAGTATCCCATCCTTCCGAATACGATATAAAGCTTTTTGCAGCGATCATTGATTCGGAATTCGTTTGGCGCTCAAACACAAGCCAGGGATCTGACACCGATCCATAGTCAAATGAGGAGTGATCTATTATCGGATGAGAGTCATCAAATTCTCCGACCGTAAGAGTATCGATTTTGAGAAAAGGAGACCACACCTGAGCGTTGCTTATTGAAAGAGTGAAAAGGAAAAAACTGGTGAGACGGAAAATTATTTTCATGACAGCCCCATCCTTTATAGAAGAAAAGTCCGGAGAGAGATCGCATGGAAGTGAGTGACAGTTCTTGCTTTTCCTACCCGTGCACTCCGTGCAACAATAGAAAATTACTTAAAACACAAGAAAATATCAAATACTAGGATTTGCCCGATTTTATTGATTCTCTTCTCAACACTTCGTATATTTACAGCGTTTATCCACTGGAACTTTCCCCGATATTGATGCTATGACATTAGAGCAAGTTGTTTTTTTCGTTCTCGCTGCTGTTGCGGCATTCTCTGCTGTCATGGTCATCCTCCAACGCAACCCTGTTAACAGTGCTCTCTATTTAATTCTCAACTTTTTTTGTCTTAGCGGGCTGTATCTGACGCTCAACGCACAATTCATCGCAATGGTGCAAGTTTTGGTCTATGCGGGGGCGATCATGGTCCTTTTTCTTTTTGTGATCATGCTGCTGAATCTCGGAGATGATAAACGGCTGCGCGAACACCTTGGAGTGAGGACATATTTTGGTACTGCCTTCAGCGTGGGTTTGGTGCTGGAGTTACTCTATATTTTCGCTTTCCGTTCAGGAAATACGATGATGCAGCAATCTTCAAACTCTGCCGAAATTGGGACGGTGGAATATATCGGCAAGGTGCTCTTTACGAAATTCATGTTCCCGTTTGAAATTACCTCGCTGCTTTTGTTGGCTGCGATTGTCGGCGCAGTCATTCTTGCAAAAAAGAAAATCACAGAATGATACCAATCGATTTCTATCTTCTCCTTTCTGCCTTCATGTTTTGTGTTGGCGTCTTGGGGGTTCTAATCCGCCGCGACGCGATTATTGTTTTCATGTCCATTGAATTAATGCTTAACTCAGTGAACTTATCGCTCATCGCGTTTTCTTCATATCTCGGCGACCCGACCGGACAAATGCTCGTCTTTTTTGTGATGACGGTGGCAGCGGCAGAGGCTGCCGTAGGTTTAGCGATTATTATATCGCTCTTCCGCAATAAGCAGACGGTGAATATCGATGAGATTAATATTCTGAAATGGTAGCCATGGCTCAGTACGTCGGCCTCATTGTTCTCTTCCCGCTTCTCGGATTCCTGTTTATCGGACTATTCGGTTCGAAGATCAAATCGGAGAAACTCGTCGGCACGATTGGCACGGCCGCAGTGGCGTTGCCATTTCTTGTTGCAGTTTCGATTTCCTTCGAGATGCTCACTTTGCCGGAGGGGAATCGTCAGCATATCGTAAAACTGTTCGAGTGGATACGTGCGGGTTCATTTTCAGCGGATGCCGCTTTTCAGGTTGACCAGCTTTCCATTGTGATGACGTTGATAGTTACCGGCGTGGGGAGTCTCATTCACGTTTATTCGATCGGATACATGCATGGGGACAGGGGTTTCTGGAGATTTTTCGCCTACCTTAATCTATTTATCTTTGCGATGCTCACGCTCGTCCTTGCCGACAACTTCCTGCTCATGTTTGTCGGATGGGAAGGCGTCGGCCTCTGCTCGTATCTTTTGATCGGATTCTGGTATGATAAGAATTTTGAAAAAGGAACGACCGGAGATGCTGCAAAAAAAGCATTCATCGTCAATCGCATCGGCGATTTCGGATTTCTCCTCGGCATGTTTCTCATCTTCTCAACTTTTGGATCGCTGAATTTTGAAACAGTCTTCTCTGCTGCCTCAGTATTTAGCCGCGGCGATTCGACCATAATGTGGATTACACTTTTGCTTTTTGTCGGAGCGACGGGGAAGTCGGCGCAAATTCCGCTTTATGTTTGGCTGCCCGATGCAATGGCGGGCCCGACGCCGGTCAGCGCTCTGATTCACGCCGCTACGATGGTCACGGCTGGCGTGTACATGGTCGCACGCAGTTCGATCTTGTTCGCGCTTTCGCCCGTAACGATGGATGCGGTTGCGATCATCGGAGTGATGACGGCATTCTACGCAGCCACAATCGGCCTTGTGCAAAATGACATTAAGAAAGTCTTGGCCTATTCGACGATCAGCCAGCTCGGATACATGTTTCTCGGATTGGGCGTCGGTGCATTTGCTTCGGGAATTTTTCACGTGATGACGCATGCATTTTTTAAAGCGCTGTTGTTTCTCGGTTCCGGCGCAGTTATTCATGCGATGCACGAGGAACAGGACATTCAAAAAATGGGGGGACTCAAAAAATACCTGCCGACGACATACAAAACTTTTCTTATCGGCGCAATTGCGATATCCGGAATTCCCCCCCTCGCCGGTTTTTTCAGCAAAGATGAAATTTTATGGAAAGCATTTTCCGACGGTTCGCCAATTTTGTGGCTCGTTGGAGCCGCAGGAGCCGGACTAACTGCATTTTACATGTTCCGGCTTGTGTCGTTGACGTTTGAAGGCTCGCCCCGATTCGACGAACATCATCTTCATCCGCATGAAGCTCCGAAAACGATGACTGTTCCGTTGATCATTCTCGCGGTGCTCTCCGTTGTCGGCGGATTTGTCGGCATCCCCGAAAGCCTCGGAGGGGGAAATCGTTTTGAACATTTTCTTCAGCCGGTTTTCGCGCGCGCAGACTCAAAGATGCTCATGCCATACCGCGAAGTTTCTGTTATTGAGTATGTCCTTATGGCCGCTTCGATAGCGATCGCCGGAACCGGCATATTTTTTGCCCGAAAGATATATCTGGAGAGAAAGGAAATCGCAGAACGGACGGCCGGTAATTTTCCAAAAATTTACAAACTTCTGTTCAATAAGTATTTTGTCGATGAGTTCTACGACGCAGCGGTAGTAACACCGATCGCAAAAAGCTCCGAGAAGTTGCTCTGGAAGCGTCTCGATATTGGAACCATCGACGGTTTGATAAACTTTACGGCCAAAGCCACCGAATATGCGAGTCAATTCTTCAGACGCGTTCAAACCGGAATTGTCCAAAGTTATGCGATTGTTTTTGTAGCCGGAATTTTGTTTATCCTCGGCTGGCTCATTATTCGATAAATTGAAATTCCACAGTCAACAATGAACTATATCCTCACATACGTATTATTCTCGCCCTTCGTCGGAATTGCGATTCTTCTTTTCCTCAACAAAGAGAAATCCATGCTCCTCAAATCCGTAGGGATAGGAACATCGTTGTTGACGTTTCTGCTCTCCCTAGTTGTTTACTTCCAGTTCGACCCGTTGACCGCGCAGCTGCAATTTGTGAACCAGGCGGTATGGATCCAGAGGCTGGATATCAGCTATAATATCGGCGTCGACGGATTGTCGCTGCTGCTCATAATGCTCACGACATTTCTTACTCCGATTGCTCTTCTCTCTTCTTGGAAATCAATCACACTGCGGCTGAAGGAGTACGTTATTTTTATTTTGCTTTTGGAATTCGGCATGCTCGGCGTGTTCCTGGCATCGGATTTATTCTTGTTCTATGTGTTCTGGGAGGCGATGCTTATTCCGATGTATTTTATCATCGGCATTTGGGGGGGCCAGGATAAAATTTACGCGGCGGTCAAATTTTTTATCTATACGATGGCCGGCAGCCTCCTGATGCTGATCGCGATACTTTCCCTCGGCTATTATGCTTCGACAATTCCCGGCGGACACTTCACAACGAACATATCGGCACTGTACCAAATTGCGCCCGCGATTCCCCGCAGCATTCAAATTTGGATGTTTCTCGCATTCACAATTTCTTTTGCGATAAAGATCCCGTTGTTTCCATTCCATACATGGCTTCCCGATGCGCACGTACAAGCGCCCACGGCCGGGAGCGTTATTCTTGCCGCTGTGCTCTTGAAAATGGGGACCTATGGGCTGCTCCGTTTTTGCCTTCCGTTGTTTCCGCAGGCGTCATTTGAATTCACTCCGCTGTTGTCTACTCTTGCGGTGATTGGCATCGTCTACGGTGCGCTTGTCGCGATGGTGCAAACCGACATTAAGAAACTCGTCGCATATTCTTCGGTGAGCCATCTCGGATTTGTTGTCCTGGGGATTTTTTCCATGACGGAGGAGGGGATTCAGGGGGCGATGATCCAAATGATTAATCACGGCCTTTCCACAGGAGCTCTTTTTTTGATTGTCGGTATGCTCTACGACCGAAGGCATACCCGGGATATCTCGCAGTTTGGCGGGTTGTCAAAACAAATGCCTGTCTTTGCCGCATTCTTCATGATTGTCATGCTTTCGTCAATCGGACTTCCGGGCCTCAACGGTTTCGTCGGCGAGTTTCTTATTTTGCTCGGTTCGTTTAAGTCAACTTTTTTAGGATCACCAGTGTATGCTGTTATCGCAGCGACTGGAGTTATCTTCGCGGCCGTCTATATGCTGTGGATGTTCCAACGGGTCATGTTTGGTAAACTGGCAAACCCGGCGAACCAATCACTCCATGATGTGTCGAAACGCGAGATCGCAATCTTAGTTCCCATTGTTGTGTTCATTGTCTGGATTGGCGTCTATCCCTCGACATTCTTGAAGTCGTCCGCCGCATCAACGAAGCAAATTGTAAAAATGCTCGAACAGGCAAAGACCGGTGAAGTTCATTCGGCAATTCTAGGCCAAAAGTAGAACACGCGGACAAAATGTTTTCCATTCGTCTGGTTGTAAAAATAGTTCTATCGCTCGCGATATTTTCTTCGTTTGCATTTGCGGGCGAGGAGTCGTATGCAGCCCAGGTACCGCTGTCTATGGTCCTGCCCTTCGTCATTCTCCTCGTCGCGATTGCGGTGGTACCTTTCATTAACCGGAATTGGTGGAAGAACAATTATCCTTACGTCGCGGTCGGCCTGGGACTTATTCCCGTTGCGTACTATTTCGTTGTACTCGGCAACGGGGGAAGAATGCTGCAAATCGGCAAGGAGTACTTGAGTTTCATCGTTCTCATCGGTTCGCTCTTCATTGTATCGGGCGGCATCCACATCCGCATCACAGGGAAATCGACGCCGTTTGCAAATGTCTGTCTTCTCGCTATCGGGGCTGTCGCTGCTAATGTTCTCGGGACCACGGGAGCCTCGATGATTTTGATCAGGCCGTTTCTCCGCGTCAATAAATATCGAATTCGAGGATTTCAAGTGGTCTTTTTCATTTTCGTTGTCGGCAACATGGGCGGAGCGCTGACCCCTATTGGACCACCACTTTTCCTCGGCTATTTAAGCGGGGTTCCTTTTTGGTGGGTTCTCGAGTATGTGTGGCATATGTGGATCCTTGCAATTGCAATAGTCCTTGCGGTTTTTTTTGTGATGGATACCATCAGCTTCCGGAAGTTCGAAGCTGGCCCCAAGCGTGTTCTTCCCTCAAAACTTCATGAAAAGACAGAAGTCGGTGGAATGCACAACGTCTTCTTTCTTGCCGTGATCATCGCTGCCGTGTTCCTGGAAAATCCTCCGTTTCTCCGGGAGGCTTTGATGATTGCGGCAGCGGCCGGATCCTATTTCACGACACGAAACGAAATTCACGTGAAGAACGATTTCAACTTTGTCCCAATCAAAGAGGTGGCTATCTTGTTTGCCGGAATTTTTGCAACCATGGTACCGGCGCTCGACTGGCTTGAACTCAACGCCTCATCGATTGGCATGGCAACGCCGGGACAATTCTACTGGGGGACTGGGGCTCTCTCAGGTGTGTTGGACAATGCCCCGGCCTATCTCAATTCTCTCAGTGCATCGGTCGGTCTATTTGTGGACCAGAAGATAGTCGTCCAGATACAGTATCTTATAGCAAGTCATGGGGCGGGCATTGCAGCAATCAAAGACATTCATGCGGATGAAATCAGGAACACTTTTGCCACGATTGCAAAATTTCATCCGGACATTGTTGCAACTGGGAGTGTTCCTCCTTCTGTCGCTCAGGTTTCGTATTTGATAGGTAATCATGACGTCTATTTAAAAGCGATTTCAGTTGGGGCGGTATTCTTCGGCGCGTGCACATACATCGGCAACGGCCCGAATTTTATGGTGAAGTCCATTGCAGAGCAGGCGGGAGTAGCAATGCCTTCGTTTTTCGGGTACATTGGACGGTATACCGTTCCGGTGTTGCTTCCCACGTTCGCCCTGATTTGGTTTTTGTTCTTTCGGTCATAGATTCTTGTAGAGGTTGATTGTATGGTTTTTTCATCTTCTGATTTGTATGGTATATCTCCCATCCTCGCGGTTTCGGTCACAGCGATCATTGCTTTGATCGTCCAATCCGCGGTGCGAAAAAGCGAAACCGCCATTCTCATCATTGGGATTGTTGGGATTCTCGTCAGCATGGGTTTTAGTATCGCGACCTTTTCGATCAGCACGACCGCGTTTAATGACATGGTGTTAGTGGGCGGCTACGCAAGCTTCTTTGATCTCCTTTTCCTCACCATTGGACTGCTAACACTTCTTCTTTCTGAATCGTATTTGAAGAAAGAGGGGATCCATTTTGGCGAATTCTATGTGCTTGTTCTTCTCGCTGTTGCCGGAATGATGTTGATGGGGTCGTCCGCTGATTTGATCACGCTGTTTCTAGGTGTGGAGTTAATGTCGGTGTGTTTTTATGTTCTTGCCGGTTTCATGAGAACAAAGAGCAACTCTAACGAAGCGGCGTTGAAATATTTCCTCCTTGGTGCATTTGCCACCGGTTTTCTACTCTATGGCATTACACTCGTGTACGGGACAACCGGAACGACAAATTTATTGCGCGTTGCATCCCAACGTCCGGTTGGCGCGATGCAGCTATGGTACACCATAGGATTCGGTTTACTTCTCATCGGGCTTTCATTTAAAGCCGCAGCTGTGCCGTTTCATATGTGGGCTCCGGACGTATATGAAGGATCGCCGACAACGGTCTCTGCAATGATGTCCACTGGAGGGAAAGCCGCAGCGTTTGCAGCATTCATATTGGTTTTTTCGATTCCAATCGCCCAACACGATGAACATTTCAAGTTTATCCTCTCGGTGCTTGCGGCAAGTTCGATGATTGTCGGGAATCTCTTCGGCCTCGCGCAAACCAATCTCAAACGAATGCTCGCGTATTCGAGTGTTGCTCATGCAGGATATATGCTCATCGGCATTGCATCGGGGCAGCCAATCGGGCAGCAAGGGATTCTATTTTACCTCGTGTCGTATGCGTTCACTAATCTCGGCGCGTTCGGAATTCTATCTATTCTTGAAAGAGATTCCGGAGAAAATCTGACTTACGAAGAATACGCGGGGCTCGGCACGCGAAAGCCGGTTATTGCAGCGCTGTTGTCAGCATTCATGTTCTCCTTGACGGGCATTCCGCCGTTCGCCGGTTTTATCGGGAAATATTATCTCTTTACGAGTGCCGTGCAATCTCATATGACATGGCTGGCAATTCTGGGCGTCGTGACGAGCCTCATGTCAGCATACTACTACCTTCGTGTTGTTGTGTATATGTATTTTCGCGAAGCAAAAGATAATGCGGAAATTCACGTTCCCGGACTTGCCCTGTGTTCCATTGTTATCTCGGCAGCCGGCATTATCGTCCTTGGCATTCTTCCTTCACTCATTCTTAATGTCACGCAATTGCTTTTTTAATATTCATTCGAGAATTTGTACCGTCCATTTTTGCTCCCGATGAATGGACGGTTTTCTTTTTTGGAGTATTTGTGCTCTCTCTAGTTAACGCCAAAGAAATGAAGGAAATCGACGAACTGGCCGTGCATCATTACCGGATGCCGTCCCTTCTTTTGATGGAAAATGCCGGGCGCTGTGTCGTTGAGGAAATCGAGCATCGCTTCGGATCGGTGGCCGGAACGTCGGTACTTGTTGTTGCCGGCAAAGGAAAAAATGGTGGGGATGGATTCGTTGCGGCGCGGCATGCTCTGGACCATGGTGCCTATGTAACAGTTCTCTTCCTGGGAGATGAAACAGAAACGCAGGGTGACGTCACTATTAACTACGTCATTTTGAAAAACATGAACAGCGTCCGTCTGCGCCTTTTCCGCTCTTTCAAGCCCAAAGAATTCTCTCAAAATAAGTTTGATGTTATTATCGATGCAATTTTTGGAACGTCGTTTCATGGGGAAGTCGGCGGGAAATTCAAAACCGTTATAGAATGGATTAACCTCCAGCATGGTTCCAAAGTTGTCGCCGTCGATATCCCGTCGGGGCTCGATGCTTCAACGGGAAGGTGTTCTTCAGCAGTGGTTAAAGCATGCTGTACTGTAACGATGGCATTGCCGAAGATCGGTTTGGTTCTTGGAAAAGGCAAGGAAGTGTCGGGCTCAGTCGCCGTTGCCGATATTCAGATACCCGAACGCTTGATCGAAAGGAATATCTCTAAGGTATTTCTTATCGAGGAGAAAGACATTCATCATGGCTTGCCGGTTCGTTCTATTACGGCACATAAGCAGAGTGTCGGAAAAATTTTTATTCTTGCCGGATCAAAAGGTATGAGTGGCGCAGCGCTGCTCTGCTCGCACTCGGCAATGAAGGCGGGGGCTGGCGCGGTAGTCCTTGGGATACCATCGGCGATATTTCCGGCCGTTTCTCGGCGAACCCTCGAAGTGATGCCGTATGAATTACCGTCGACTCGTGAAGGCTCGGTAGCAGCGTCAGCGCTGGAATCGATAAATCAAAAAATGAAATGGGCTGACGTGATGCTGATAGGCCCCGGTCTATCGCAAAATTCCGAAACTGTGGATATCATCCAAAAAACTATTTCTGCGTCGGCGAAAATTCTTATCATCGATGCCGACGGATTGAATGCGCTGGCAAAGGACATCGGCCTCCTGCAAAGAAGAAAATGCGAGTTTGTTGTCCTCACACCGCATCTTGGGGAATTTTCCAGATTGGTCTCTTTATCCGTAGAAGATATCGAAAAAAATAAAATTGAAATCGCTCGCTCTTTTGCAAAAAAGAATGACGTCGTTCTCGTTTTAAAAGGAGCGCCGACGGTTATTGCTGCTCCCAATGGGGATGTCTTCGTCAATCCAACGGGAAATGCCGGGATGGCGACCGCGGGGTCGGGAGATGTTCTTGCCGGAGTTATCGCTGCTCTTGTCGGTCAGCACAATACACCCGTTCAAGCCGCCATCAATGGCGTTTACGTCCATGGGCTTGCTGGAGACCGTGCGCGCGATGAAATCGGGGAGATGGGAATGCTCGCTAGCGATATTTTGAACAGAATTCCGCTCGCTTTAAAGAAGCTCCAGAACAAGAACACCATGGGAAGCTGAACTGTATGGTATTTCAGATTGTCCTATTGATCGTGCTGATCATTTTCAGCGGGTTGTTTTCTTCGTCAGAAATTGTTTTCATTGTTGCGAACAAAGCAAAGCTTGAAGTACGGGCGCGGAGGAAGAAATTCGGCTCTGCGCAAGCGTTATCATTTGTCCGGAAGCCCGAAGAATTTCTTACGACCGTTCTCGTCGGCAACAACATTGCCAATGTTGCTTTTTCTTCAATCGCAGCTCTTCTGTTGCAGGCGCATTTCCATTTTTCCGATACGGTGATTACGATTTTTGTCGCTTTCATCATTTTGCTCTTTGGAGAATTAATTCCGAAATCCCTCTTGCGTGTCGTCGCCGACGCAGTAGTTCCCTACGCTTCATCGTTTCTGCGAACATGTCATATAATTTTTTTTCCCCTGATATGGGTGACACAGCAAACATCCAGGGGTATTGTGTCGGCGCTTGGGTTTGAAAAGTCGAATGTCGGCAGGTTTTTACACCGGAAGGATGTCGAGATCCTTCTAAAAGAGAGCGCAGAAGTAGGAACCGTAGACAAAGAAGAAGGGAAAAAGCTTTTCAAGGTTATTACATTAAGCGACGTTCTTGCTAAGGATGTTATGAAGGCACGTGCCAATGTTGTCGGCGTCGACGTGAAAACACCCGTAAAACAGGCATGGCAGACTTTGGTCGAACGAGGATACTCGAAATTGCTGGTCTACGACAAAACGATCGATAATATCATCGGAGTCGTCTTTGCTCGAGACTTTTTTCTGCGCCCTAGAACGCTTTCGCAAATCTTACGCGAGACGATTTTTGTCCCTGAGACGAAAAACTGTTCCGACCTTTTCGGGGATTTTCGTCTAAAGAACATTTCCCTTGCGGTCGTCGTTGACGAATTCGGAGGGACGGCGGGGGTTGTTACGTCGGAGGACATTCTTGAAGAGTTTCTCGGAGAGATCTCGGATGACCAACAAGACGACGACCAGCAAGTCAAGCGATTGCCGGACGGGTCGTATCTCGTGAACGGAAAAACAGAGATTCAAAAGCTGCAAAACGTCTCTGCACTGCAGATTCCTGACGGCCCGTACGATACTATTGCGGGTTTCGTCATGCATGCTCTGGGACGGATTCCGTCCGAGAAGGAAGAAGTAAGAATCGGTCCGATGTTCATCCAAGTCCTCCGGGCGACAAAGACAAAAATTGAATTGCTCAAGATCCGTGTGCAGTAACTGATATGAGGATGTTGCAATCTATCGCGCGGTCGCTGTCCGCGCTTCCGATGTTTCGCTCGCTGCATCACAGGAACTACCGCCTTTTCTTCTTCGGGCAGCTTGTTTCGTTGGTCGGGACATGGATGCAGAACATCGGACAAGCATGGCTCGTCTATCAGTTGACGCATTCTTCGGTATGGCTGGGAGCGGTTGGTTTTCTGACTTCGGTTCCTGTCCTTCTATTCTCCATGTTTGGAGGGACGCTTGCCGATAAAATTTCAAAAAAGCGGTTGATCACGGCGACCCAAATTGCATCAATGGTGCAGGCGTTCATCCTTGCTCTCCTCGTCTGGACTGATTTGATTACACCGGCTGTCGTCGGGATATTAGCATTTACGTTGGGGATGATCAACGCTTTCGACATGCCGGGAAGGCAATCGTTCGTCGTTGAGATGGTAGGAAAAGAAGATTTACAGAATGCAATTGCGCTAAATTCCGCAGTCTTCAACAGTGCGAGAATGTTCGGTCCGGCCGTTGGCGGAATAGTTATCGGTCTCCTCGGAGTCGGCTGGTGTTTTTTTCTTAACGGCATTTCTTTTATCGCCGTCATTATCGGGTTAACGCTCATGAATGTTCAGGAACGAATCGTACCCAATGCTGAATCTTCTGTCATCCAATCGATAGGGGAAGGCGTGAGATATATTCGTTCCGATGCGACGTTGATGGCCATTATGACTCTCGTCGCCGTCCTAACGATATTTGGATGGTCGTATTCGGTTATGCTTCCGATCTTTGCGGATAGAATTCTCAACATCGGCGCGATAGGACTTGGGAATCTTCTTACGGCAAACGGCATTGGTGCGCTTATTAGCGCATTAACCGTTGCATCGTTCGGCCATAAAGTTCACCCGCGTAAATTCATTTATACGGGCTTATCCATTTTTATTTTTTCGATTTTAATATTTACGGCATCATCGTCGCCGCTTCTTTCGATGGCATGCATGGTCGGAATCGGCCTTGGGTTGATCGCAGTTTTTGCAACGGCGAATTCCTCTTTGCAAATGCGTACGCCCGATCATCTGCGTGGAAGAGTCATGGGGCTATACTCGCTGGTCTTTCAGGGTTTTTTCCCGATAGGCAGTTTAGGCGTTGGAGTGCTCGCTAATATTGTTGGGGTTCGGCTTGCTGTCGCCGGCGGCGCTTGCGTCTGCGGAGTTTCAGGGGGTATTGCATACAGAATTATGAAGAAAAAAGATAATCGCACTTAACTCGGAGATGATACTATCATGAAATTGTTGAAGCAATTGATGTTGTGGAGCTTTTTGTTTCCTCTTGTGACGTATGCGCAAGGGGCTGATGATCTGTTATTTCGAGCTGCGGTCAGCGCCTCCACCGACAGCGCGAAGTTGGCGGGATTGAATAGACTCATTGCGTCCTACCCTCAAAGCAAGTTAGTGGGAGATGCATACGGTGCGAAATTCAGCGTTCTGATGTCTCTTCATCAGGACAGCGCCGCGTTTTTTGCCGTTCATAATTATTTTGCGGCGAAGGATTCGCAGAGCCTGCCGGGGGCGCTCCATAATGTTGCAATGGAACTTGCATACAGAAAACATTATCCAGACAGCGCATTGATTATGGTCGACTCTGCGATATCGTTGTACCGGAAGAAACATGGAAGGGTTACGCCCGTATTATTGCACACAAGGGCGACGAATCTTTTTCTTCTGAAAAGATACGCGGAAGCCGAGTCGGCGCAGCATGAGGCCATCAACTTGCTGCCCGCGTCGGTTTTTTTTGATACCCGGTATAGTAACTATTTTGCGCAGCTTGGAATGATTCAGCTTGAGACCCAACGTGGAGCCGAAGGTCTTGAACAGTACGTCCACGCATCTTTTGTTTCATCCCAGCCGTCGGTTGAATATCCAGCCTTGGACTCCTTGTTCCGCTCTCGAGTGAAGGACCCAACCGCGATGGCTCGGGTGCGTGACAGTCTTTTTGAACATGTCGCCACCGAGTATCTGCGCGGCAGCGCCGATACTTCCCATGCAAAAAGTTTTATTGCGGAAAGTTTTTCACGAAACCATGTCTTCACAGGACGATCTCTTCAGTTTGCCAGGGAGGCGTACATCGAGGCGTCTGCAAGGTCTTTTCAGGAACGCTGTGATGCCGCCGCATCGCTCGGAATCGTTCTGTTCAACACCGGCAACAACGCCGAGGCAGAGAAATTTTTAACAGAGGCTCTGCAGACCGCATTGCCGTCTGCGACGGAGTTGTTTTTCGCGCTTGGTTCAGTCCAGGAAAATCTGGGAAGGAAGAATGAAGCGTTGGATACGTATCTGACCGGTCTAACCATGAGCAGGTCTCCGGCCATACTGAAGCCGGTACAGGCACTGCAAAAAGAGCTGTATCCTCATGCCTCGCTGGACTCCATGATTAATTCGGCTCAGAGAAGGTGGGTGGATTTCTTCCCCGAAAAATATAAGCGGCCCGAGTCCATGGAGGATGGGCCGAATCAGAAAACTGTTCTGGCAGAATTATTTACCGGATCCGAATGCCGGCCATGCCAGGCGGCAGACATCGCGTACAACAAGCTTCTTGAGCGTTACGATCGTTCCGAACTCACGATCCTAGAGTATCACGAGAATATACCCCGTCCCGATCCAATGACAAATCGGGACACAGAATTACGGTCGGAGTACTACGGAGTCAATAGCACTCCGACCTCGATCGTTGACGGAACGAGCGTTGTAAATTCCGGCGGATTGGGAATTGCCGCGCGATCAAAATTTGCAGTGTATGCAGACGCTATAGACCATATTCTTAATACGACCCCGCAGGCTTCCGTAAAAATCTCCGCAACGCTTCGGAGGGGCAAAGTTACGCTTGCTGTCTCGGCGAGTGTGAGCAAAGTCCGCAAATCGTATAAGCTCCGAGTAGCGCTCGCTGAAGATAAGATTCGGTATCAAGGGACGAACGGGATATCTGAGCATAGATTCGTGGTACGAAAGATGATTCGCAGCTCCGGCGGAACTCCATTCGATCAAGAGGGAAAAGCAGCAGTGAAAGACGCTTTCCTTGTGTCTTCAATAGAGAACCAGCTGGAACAATACCTCGACTCTTACGAAAAGAAGATGCAGAAACCCGGAGATCTCTTCAAAGAAAAGAAATCTGAAATTGATCCCAAACAATTATACATTGCAGCGTTCGTTCAAGATGACGCAACCCATAGAATCCTTCAATCTTCTATCGTTAAGGTGAAACGATGATAGCGTCGCGAGCGGTACTTTTGTTTTTCTTTATTTCCTTGATATCAGTGCGGGCCGACGGCGCGGATCAGTTCGGCCAATACTTTAAGGACACAACGTTCCGGTTTGATTATTACCACACCGGAACGAAGGGAGAAGAACGAATAAGCGCAGATAAAATGTACATGGAAGGCGAGTGGCCGGGGAGCAAAACGAATCTCATCGATACATTGAATTTGGGAGAATATTTTTTTCGGATCACCGATGTCGCGAGCAATCGGACAATATTCTCACGGGGCTACTGTTCACTTTTTGACGAGTGGCAAACCACAGACGAGGCCGCATCGGGGGCGTTCCGGACATTTCACGAATCAGTCCGCTTTCCGTATCCATTCAATAAATTCCTTCTGACTATTTCGAGGCGCAATAGACAGATGGTGTTTACGGAGATATTTTCCGCCGTCATCGATCCCTGCGGACCGGATATTCATCGCGTAAAATCTCATGCAGACGCGGGAGTGGTGGATATAATTTCTAACGGCGATATTCATTCAAAAGTTGATATCACGATTCTTGGGGACGGTTATACGAAAGATGAAATGCAAAAATTTTTGAGCGATGCGCGTCACTTTACCGGCATTTTATTTTCGACCGAGCCGTTTAAGCGTCGGAAAAATGATTTCAACGTGCGGGCCATCGAAGTAGAATCGGCTGAATCCGGGATCGACCAGCCGGACCAGAATATCTGGACCGACCATGCTCTTGGGACGGCGTATGATTCTTTCGGGTCTGCGCGTTATGTTCTTACGGATGCGAACGCGGCCGTCCGAGATCGTGCAGCGGCGGCTCCGTATGATTTTCTTTTCATTCTTGTCAATGCGAGCCGTTATGGAGGGGGCGGAATATTCCAGCTCTATGCAGTATGTTTTGCAAACGGCGAAACCCCCGCAACGGCATGGCAGGCCGATTACGTCTTCGTTCATGAATTTGGCCATTCATTCGCGGGCCTCGGTGATGAATACTATGCATCGTCTGTGGCGTACAATGATTTTTATCAAAAAGGTGTTGAGCCGTGGGAGCCGAATATCGCTGCAAATGTCTCTCGTCAAGGCTTAAAATGGAAAGACCTTGTGAAATCGGAAACACCGCTTCCTACGCCATGGAATAAATCCTTGTATGACAGCATGGAGTCCGAACGGGGAAAACTACGCCGGGAAGTGCCGGGTTATGCCGAACGGCGGCAATCGGTCTTGGATGCCGAGCGTTCCGTGCTAAACGAGAAGCAATTTTCGAATGTTGTCGGCGCATTTGAAGGCGCAGGATACAGCTCGACCGGTTTGTTCCGTCCATCACTCGATTGCCGGATGTTTTCGCTCAGCCTGACAGATTTTGACCCGGTGTGTGAACGGGCGATTAACAGGATGATTGATTTCTATACAAAATGATTTCCAGAGTTGACTTTTTCTCGAAGCTCGAATGGCATAATGTACATTCTTGGAATATCCGCATACTATCATGATTCTGCCGCATGTCTCTTAGCCGACGGAGAGATACTCGCCGCAGCACAGGAAGAGCGATTCACCAGGAAGAAGCATGACCATGATTTCCCTCGGCATGCCGTTGCATACTGTCTGAACGAAGCGGGCATTACTGCGGACCGCCTTGATTGTGTTGCTTTTTACGACAAGCCTCTGTTAAAATTTAACCGCCTTCTTGAAACCTACCTTGCATTTTCGCCGAAGGGGATTCAGTCGTTTATGATGGCGATGCCGCCGTGGCTGCAGGAAAAACTTTGGATCCCGGACCTCATTGAAAAAGAAATTCACTTTGGCGGCAAAATATTATTTCCCGAACATCACGAGTCGCATGCCGCATCGGCGTTCTTTCCTTCGCCGTTTGAGCGAGCCGCGATCTTGACCGTCGACGGCGTTGGAGAAATGGCTACGTCCTCGCTCGGAGTTGGTCGCGGTAACAGGGTGGAGATTCTCTCGGAGCTCCATTTCCCGAACTCGCTCGGGTTGTTATACTCTGCATTTACTTATTTTACTGGGTTTAAGGTGAATTCCGGCGAGTATAAGGTTATGGGGCTCGCTCCGTACGGCGAACCAACGTATGTCCAGCGCATTTACGAGCATCTGATCGACCTGAAGGATGACGGCTCGTTTGCAATGAACATGGAGTATTTTGATTTTTGCGCAGGGCTGACGATGACCAACCGGAAATTCGAAGCGCTCTTTGGCGGAAGGCCGCGTACGCCGGAAACATTGCTCACGCAGAGAGAGCTAGATCTTGCCCGGTCGATTCAGGATGTGACAGAAGAGATCATGTTGCGAATGGCGCGGCATACAAAGGATGCGACGGGAGAGAAATTTTTATGTCTTGCCGGCGGTGTTGCTTTAAACTGCGTTGCGAATGGAAAATTATTGCGTTCGGGATTGTTTGAAGATCTATGGATTCAACCTGCCGCAGGGGATGCAGGCGGCTCTCTCGGAGCGGCGTATATCGCATACCATCACTATCTTAAGAATCCTGTAAAAGAGAAGAATGGCAGAGACCGGCAACATGGTTCATACCTTGGACCGTCGTACGACGATGATATGATTCTTGCGTTTCTGGAGGAACATCATTTGCCTTTCGAGCGCGTCGATAATGACGGAGCACTCTGCAACAAAGTCGCAGCATTCCTGGCTGAGGAAAAAATTGTCGGATGGTTTCAGGGGAGAATGGAATTCGGTCCGCGGGCATTAGGCAACCGTTCTATCATCGGTGATGCGCGGTCGCCCCAGATGCAGAAGAAGATGAACATCAAGATAAAATTCAGGGAAGGATTCCGTCCGTTCGCCCCCTCAGTGCTGGCGGAAAAAGCGGGCGAATGGTTTGAGCTTGACCGCGAAAGTCCGTATATGCTTCTTGTTGCCGACGTAAAAGAAGCGAAACAAACGCCGATGACTGACGAGGAAAAGAAATTATGGGGAATTCATAAGCTCAATGTCGTTCGCTCCGAGATTCCCGCTGTTACACATGTCGATTACTCCGCGCGAATCCAAACGGTCAATCCAATTGATAATGAGCTATACTACAACCTGATCAATGCATTCTACAAAATAACCGGCTGTCCTGTTATCGTCAACACATCGTTCAACGTTCGAGGAGAGCCCATCGTTGCGACGCCGCTCGATGCGTACAAATGCTTTATGCGGACGGATATCGATGTTCTTGTCGCCGGAAGATTCATTCTGCAGAAAGACAATCAGCCGGCGTTTCATGATGACATTCAATGGAAGGAAATGTATGAGCTGGATTAATGATGTAAGGGGCGAAGTGCATCGCCTGAAGTGCACACCGAAGGAATTACAAAAGTTTGCCTATCTCGTCGGATCTGTTCTAATTATTATCGGGGGCGGCGGGATCTTCAAACATTGGCATTTTTTTATCATCGCCGGAATCTGGATTACCGCGGCAATACTTCTTTTTTGCGGGATCTTTTCGCCGCGATCGTTGAGACGGGTGTACGTCGCTTGGATGGGGGTTGCACTTGCCCTCGGATGGATTGTCTCACGGGCAATTTTGGTTTTATTGTTTTATTTTGTTATTACTCCAATTAGGATGGTTGCACAGCTTTTCGGAAAAAAATTCATAGACATTGATTTTTCAAGAGTCAGTGCATCGTATTGGGTGGAAAGGGGATCGTCAAAAAAAATAGATTACGAGAAAATGTTTTAATGGAGGTGCAGATGGGAAAAGTCAAAATCATTGCTGAATATCTCGAATTCCTCAAAGAGAATAAGAAGTGGTGGCTGATGCCCATCGTATTTGCACTACTCCTTTTTGGGTTGCTCATTATTCTCACGAAAGGGAGCGCCTTGGCCCCATTTATTTATACCCTATTCTAGTCTGACTTGACCGTATAGCGCCAAATTTAAGCCTTTCGATATATGTCTGTTCTTCCAAATTCCTGGAAGAACAATGCCATTTTTTGCTCCACAGGAAAATATTTTTGATTTTTTGCTTGACAATAAAGGCAAAAAGGCATACATTTTTTGGAAGCCCTTCCACGACATCAATTGAAACTAGCGGTGCCATTTGGCTGTTACTATCTATGACATAGCGAGAGAAGCTCAAGTTGGAATTGGAACAGTCTCTCGCGTGTTCAACAACCATCCGAACGTCACTGCAAAGACACGTGACAAGATCCTTACAGTCGCGAAAAGATTAAACTATCATCCTCATGCGTACGCTCAAGCCCTAGCGCGGAAACGAACGAACACTTTCGCAGCCATTATTCCGTTCTTCACAAATTATTTTTTTATCGAAGTGCTGCAGGGGGTTCAGGACAAAATATCCACTCTCGGTTACGATCTGATCCTGTACGGCATTAATCATCCCGAACAGATCGATGAGTATTTGCGCAAGAGTGTTCAACGCGGAAGAGTGGACGGCATTTTATTTTTTTCGATGAAACTGCCGCTATCGTTTGTCGATAAATTCAAGGACCATTCAAAGCCGGTTGTTCTCGTCGACACTTTTCATGAACAGTTCGATTCTCTTGCCGTCGAGAATTTTCAAGGCGCAATGATTGCGACGAATCATTTGATCTCTCTCGGTCACAAGAACATCGGAATGATCAGCGCAAACATCAACAGCGTGCCTGCGAGAGAGCGCATCGCCGGGTTTAAGGACGCAATCACATCCGGTGGGTTGGAGATTCATCCTGACAATATTGTCGTAAGCAAATTGACGAAGCAGGATGGGTTTAGCCGCGACGCGGGGTACCAGTCGATGAAAGAAATGCTGAGCAACGGTTCAAAATTGCCGACTGCGATCTTTATTTCGAGCGATGTGCAGGCGATAGGGGCTATGAGCGCTCTTCGCCAGCAAGGTATTAAAGTGCCCCGCGACGTCGCCGTCGTGAGTTTCGACGATATCGAGCTAGCCGAGCAGTTCGGTTTGACAACGATGAGGCAGCCGATGTACGAAATGGGGGAACTGGCTGTCGAGAAACTGATTTATCGTATGGAACATTCTTCCGCGCCTCCGTCGCATATCAACTTCCTGCCGAAACTAGTTGTTCGTGCGACGTGCGGTATGAACAAGATGTATTCTCCTGTTGAAGATTTTGTCCACGCAAAAGACTAGGATATCTTTTGCCCAACGCGTGAAACCTTTTAAGCGGAGTCTCATCAATGATCAATTTTTACCGCTTGTCATTCGTCGTGTTGCTGCTGACCTCAGTCGCTCTTGGTGGAACCACCGGAAAAGTTAGCGGCACAATCAAAGATAGTCAGACGGGAGAGGCCCTCATTGGGGCGAGTGTCGTCATCGAAGGAACGTCGATCGGCGCCGCCGCAGACCTCAATGGATTTTATGTTCTCCTCAATGTGTCTCCAGGAAAATACACACTCGCCGCCTCAGCAGTCGGCTATCACAGAATGGAGATCTCGAACATTTCGGTTTCCATCGACCTGACGACATCTATCGATTTTCCGCTCGTCTCTTCGGTCGTTGAAGAAAAAGAAGTAGTCGTGACGGCAGAGCACCCTCTCGTTCAAAAAGATCTCACGGCGACAACGGCGATTGTGAACGGCGATCAGATAGCCGCTCTCCCGGTTACTGAAGTCGGCCAGGTGCTTTCGATTCAGGCAGGCTTTGTTGCGGGGAGTTTGCGCGGTGGCAGAAGCGGCGAAGTGGCGTATTGGATCGACGGTGTTCCTATTACCGACGCGTATGACGGAGGACAGGTTGTTGAAGTAAATAAAAGCCTTGTCCAGGAACTTCAGCTTGTCTCCGGCGCATTCAATGCGGAGTACGGCCAGGCAATGTCAGGAATTGTGAACATCGCAACGAAAGAAGGCGGTCCAAAATTCACAGGCGGCGCAGGATTCTATTTGGGGCAGTACCTTGCTTCTAGCCAGAAGACGTATGACAGCCTGGGGCACGAGACTTCCGACCTGTTCCCGGGACTCAATAAGTTCAATCCTACTGCAATTCATAACTACGAATTCAACCTCAGCGGACCGTTGATTGGCAATGATCTGACTTTTTTTGGAAACGGCCGGTATATCTACTTCGGCGGTTGGCTCAACGGCATTAATCGTTTTAATCCGAACAACGTATCGTATACAGACAGCACGGGCGCATATCATCTCTATAGAGATCCGTCAGGCAAAGGAGACAGCTCTCTCGTCTCTCTTAATTCGAGCGAACGTTACTATGGCCAGGGAAAATTAACGTGGCGGGCGTCTCCGGTGGTCAAGCTTACAGGGGACCTTATTTACGACTACACAAAATCTAAACCCTACAGCAGTTTCAACGAAGGTGATCGAACGTATTTCTACGATCCGAACGGATTGGGAAACGACTATAATTCCAGTTATACCTTCATCTTCCAGCTCACGCACACGCTCAGTCAAAGTACGTTCTATACGATCGGCGGATCGATATTCGAAAAGGAATACCAGCATTATCTGTACTCGGATCCCCATGACCCGCGGTATGTAAATCCCATGATTATCGACATCACTCAGCCGTACAGTTTTCTGACCGGCGGCACGGACATGAATCATCAGGAACACAGGACGAACACCATTCTCGCGAAAGTGGATCTGACAAGCCAACTTGATGAAACGAATCTTGTAAAGATAGGCGTTGAAGGTCGAAGGCACAGACTTCTCTACGACAATTACAATCTCCTGCCGATACTGACTGAAAGCAGCTTCAATTTCGCAACTGATAACCCATACATCTCCACACAGATCCCGGATATTTCATCCGATTCTCACGATTACTACGAACACCATCCCGTCGAACTTTCCTCGTATATCCAAGATAAAATGGAGTTCAAGAACCTGATCGTGAATATCGGCCTTCGCTTTGACTACTTTGATCCTGATGGGCACGTACTTGCCGATCCGGCCGATCCGAATATCTATAACCCGCTCAAACCCAGCAATAAGTTTTACGACTATAACAACGCCGTCCCCATTGACACCATCAGTGTGAACGCTCGCCGCGCATATTGGTACAAAAAAGCAAGTGTAAAATCCCAATTGAGTCCCCGCATTGGTTTTTCATTCCCGATTACTGCGAGAGGCATTGTTCACTTTTCATACGGCCATTTTTTCCAGACGCCGAGGTTTGAACGCCTGTACGAAAATCCTGATTTCAAAATTCCGGCGGGGACAATTCCCGTTGTCGGAAATGCAGACCTCGCCCCCGAGCAGACGATCAACGGAGAACTGGGAGTCCAGCAACAGCTTTCCGACGATGTGTCGCTTGATGTCACCGCTTATCTTCGTGATATCCGAAACCTCACCGGGACAAGAGGACAAGTCATCGATGTCTTCGGAGGTTCTCAACAGTATGTGCAGTATGTTAATAGTGATTTCGGTTTTGTTAAGGGGATTGTGCTGACTGTGACCAAATCATTTGCAGGCGGGTTCAATGCAACCGTCGACTATACATTCCAGATTGCAAAGGGCACAGCCTCCGACCCACAGGCGGCGAAAAATGCGCTTGCATCGGGACAACAGCCCGAGGTTCAACTCACTCCTCTCGACTGGGATCAAAGGCATACGTTAAACACGACGATCTCGTACAGCGCCGCTGTTTGGGGGGCGAGTGCGATCGGACAATTCGGAAGCGGGACCCCGTATACCCCGCGCGCGTCGACCGACATTTCATCGTTGCTGACAGACAGCCAGACCAAGCCGGAGTTTTTCAACGTAGATGTGAGAGCGTTTTATCAATTTAAAGTCGATATGCTAAACTTCGTTGCTTTCCTGCGCGTCTTCAATATCCTTGATATCCGCAATGAGACTGCAGTGTTCAACGATACAGGTCGCGCCGGCTTCACGTCTGACGAGGAAGTTGCATTGAAGAGCAATGTAAGTCAAGTCGTCAATACGCTCGACCAGTATTATGCTTATCCCACACACTACTCAGAGCCGCGTCGCATCGAATTTGGAATGAATCTGGAGTTCTAACACTATGAAAAAAACGGTTTGCTTTGTTGTTCCAATATTGCTTGCTGTTTGCCTTCATCCATTGAGCCTGAACGCTCAGAGCGGGCAAGACTATGCAAGAGCGGCCATCATGAATGGCAATCAGGTTTATTGCGTGTTTGGAAACTGGGGAATCTTGGGCCAACCCGCCGACCTGTCGAACAGAGGAGCATGGAAGAATCCGAACGATGGCTACCTCGGCGATGTGAGTCCTCTTGTTGGTGCCGAAGTAAAATATAAAGGCACGACGTTTCATTCCGTCGTGACTTGCCCGTTCTATCCGACTGAACGTCCTGCGTCTAGTCAGGATCGCGATCCAATCTCGAACAAATGGTGGACTTGGCAGCCGGTCAACGGATATTTCAACCCGAATGTGCCGAGCATCGCATTAAGCACGATGCCGACAACGTGGCCTCCTTTCTGGCCCGACAAACTCAGCGATCCTAAGGATCCAGGCTGGCGGATAAATCCTGATCCATCATACTCAAAATACGCTGCATGGAATGGATATTTTGGAAAGAAGATCACTGCCGACTTAGAAACATATTTTGTCATGGACGACAACAACGACGAGCGCTTTAACTTCGCATCGAATAACAAAGTGCTGGGGAATACGGGGATTGCTTTCAAGCCCGACTCAAATGATCTTAGCCGAAATGGATTGGGACTTGTTGTTAGTGTCCGGGGAATGCAGTGGTCACAGTTCCTGGCGAAAGACAACATCTTCTGGCTTTATGAAATCACCAACACCGGGACCACAACTTACGATAGAGTTACTTTCGGTATGCTTGTTGGAACCTATGTCGGCGTAACTGCGACCGAGGATTATGGGGAATACAATAACGATTGGTCGTTCTACGATGCTACGCAAAATATTACTTACACTGGGAATTTTCCGCTGACCGAGATGGCTGATCCGTTGTGGATAGGGCCAGTTGGACTGGTTGGATACGCCTTTCTTGAGAGTCCGGGGAATCCTTACGACGGTATCGATAATGACGGTGATGCAGATTCCTCATCAATCGGCATTCTCGCGCCAAAGTTTACTGCCGCTGATTTTGACACTACGATCATTGCGGCCGGGAGTAATATTGTTCTTATCAACAGCGATTACAGTCGAAAGATTTTCACCGTACCCAACACGGACTCGGTAAAGGTTTGGACATTGGGAATGTCGGATTCCGTCTGGATTTATCCGGGAAAGACGAAAGTAGTCGAAGGAAATGTCGTTACAGACGCAGCCGGCAACAGTTTTGTTAACCCGAATGCATACGATGGGATCGATAACAATTTCAATGGACTGATCGACGAAAACTACTATATCCATTTTCATCAGATTAAAAAGTCCAGGACGGGAATAACCCTCATCGATATACCGCGTGCTGTCCGCCACATCGACTACATATCGGGTGTGGGAACCAGCCCGTACAGTATGATTGACGAAAGACGCGACGACCGGATAGACAATAATCGCAATTGGAACGTTCTTTTCGACGATGTCGGGAGGGACGGTATTCCAAATACTGGAGATTTCGGTGAAGGAGACGGATTGCCGACATCGGGATATGATAATCTCGGGCACGACACCGGTCTTCCCGGCGAACCTCACATTGATAAAACCGATGTTCGGGAATCAGACCAGATTGGTTTGACGAGCTTCTTCTATTTCACGCCGTCAAAAAATATTCCTTTGGGAGACGATGAAACGTTATGGAAAGATCTGGCTCCCGGATATTTTGACGTCCCCAATTCAATTATCAATAACCGGCCCGTCGGCGGTGAGGATGGCGACTTTATCTATGGGTCGGGATATTTTCCTCTTTTAGCAAAAGCCACTGAACGTTTCTCTATCGCCCTTGTGTATGGAGGCGGATTGGGGCTTGGTCTTGACGCCGACTTGGCGGATCTCTTGAAACATAAAAAGACGGTGCAGGAAATATACGACGCGAATTATCAGTTTCCGCAGCCTCCCGACAAACCAACGCTCACCGCAGTGGCTGGCGACAAGCAAGTGACTCTCTATTGGGATCGAAAAGCCGAAGCGTCGGTCGACCCTGTTCTGTTGACGCACGATTTTGAAGGCTACAAGATCTACAAATCAACCGAGCCGACTTTTGCAGATATCTTCAAGATTACCGACGGTTCGGGAGCACCGCAAGGATACATACCACTGAAGCAGTACGACATTGTTGACGGCATCGTCGGATATTTTCACCCCAACCCGGAGTTGTTTGATGCAACCTCTGCATTTCCAATATATCTCGGGAATGACAGCGGACTGCAGCACACCTATGTCGACCAAGAAGTTGAGAACGGCCGGCGATACTACTATGCCGTGGTTGCGTATGACAGGGGGGACGAGGTTCTCGGCATCCTCCCATCAGAGAATTCGAAGACTGTGACGATATCAACGAGCGGGCAAATCTCTGCTGATATCAACGTAGCCGTCGTTACGCCGAATGCAAAATCCGCGGGGTATATGGCGCCGACGTCCGGCGACACGTTAATTCAGAAATCGCACTTCGGGACAGGTTTAATCACATATCAAGTGGTTGATGCAACGAAAATCACCGGCCATAAATACGATGTGGAATTTCTTGACAGCGAGAACGACGGTGCCGACAATAACGGAAACGGCCTTATAGATATCGCTGATTCGTCAGAAGGGACGAGGACCACGTCATTCTACTTCGTGCGTGACCTGAATACCGTCACGGAGTCCTTCACCAGCCTCGACACTCTCACGACATCGCTGAGCCACAGTCACCAAATACCTTCAACTATTGACGTGCACAATCAGCAGGGAGCGGAGGTTCCATCCTCGGCGTATCTCATTGACACTGCACGGGGATCAATCAAAAGTTCGTCGCCGGGTTCGCTGCCCAAAGGGACCTATTCGATGACGTATCAATACTATCCCATTTGGAGAAGTCCGAACATGCAGGGGTCCCCGTATTTGGTAGAGACAAAAGATGCCGATATCTTTGACGGGGTGGAACTTGTGTTTAAGAACGACTGGTCGGCTCAGGTGGTCGACAGCCTTTCGAAGTGGGTTGGTGGAAAGAATCCGTATCAATTCAGCATGTCGCCATTGTTTGTTCAGTTGGACGGTCCGCCGCTTCAAGTTTTTCGGGGGATAAGAAAACCAAGCGACTATTCAATCATATTCTCGGATGCGATCGTCGATACGTCTTACGCCGACCCAAATCTGCAACCGACGGCTATACCGGTCAACTTCCGGGTCTATAACGAGACTGACAGCACATACGTCAAATTTATTTTCGCGGATAATGACTTTGACAACAAACTTTCTTCCATAGATGAACTCGTATTTCTCGAGAAAGCTTCGAACGGTAATCTTGTATACACATGGGATTTACATTTTGCATCCAAAATTTCCGACCCCCCCGACACAACATACAAGCTCGGAACGGGCGATAAGCTTGTCATTAAAACCTTAAAGCCGTTTCGGAAGCAAGATCTCTTCGAGTTCACCACAGTTCCCGCAAAAGTTAATATTCAAGCGGCACATGTGGCTCTTTCACGAGTCCGTGCAGTGCCGAACCCATACGTTACCGCGTCTTCATTTGAATTGCCGTTGAACCCCGGAATAACAAGCGGTCGCGGCCAGCGAAGGATCGACTTCATTCATGTGCCGGCGAATGCAACGATTCGAATCTTCACCGCGCGTGGTGACCATATCCGGACGCTGCACCAGGACGGCAATATTGAGGATGGGTCGATTTCGTGGGATCTTAAGACCGAAGAAAATCTCGATATCGCGTTTGGAGTATACTTCTACGTTGTAGAATCTCCCGCCGGGAACACGACGGGAAAACTTGCAATCATAAAGTGATCCGCCTATGACACGAACACTTACAAATTTATTGCCGCGCGCTATTCTACTGCCGCTCGTCGGCATACTTGCATGTTCTTCGTTTGCTTCTGCCCAGTCGAAAGTAGGAACAACCGCGGCGCAATTTCTCGGCATCGCAGTCGGACCGATAGCGAGTTCGATGGGAGGCGCCTATGTCGCAGCTCCGGGCGACGTGAGTTCCCTTTATTGGAATCCAGGCGCTTTTGTTCAAGCGGACAAGTCGGAATTCACGTTTTCAAACACGGACTGGCTTGTTGGAACTAAATTTCGCTGGTTCGGTTTCATCATGAATCTTGACGGCGAGAATGCGATCGGAGTGCATATAACGCAGCTCGATTACGGCGAAGACGATGTTACGACTGTTTTGGCTCCCGATGGAAACGGGCAGAAATGGTCGGCGGCTGACCTTGCCGTCGGACTCTCGTACTCGCGCCGCTTGACCGATCGTTTTTCGATTGGCGGCACCGCGAAATATGTTTCCGAAAGGATATGGAATGAAACAGCGAGCAATATTACATTCGATGCCGGACTGCTTTTCGTAACCGATTTCAACAACATGCGGTTAGGCATGTCAATGTCAAATTTCGGTGGAGACCTCCAGCTCGACGGAATGGACCTTTACAACCCAATAGACATCGACCCTGCCGACGCAGGTTCAAACAAAACTCTTGTCGGCAAGCTTAAGACGGACCCGTGGCCGATGCCACTGTTGTTCCGTGTCGGCGTTGCAATGGATGTGGTGAAGAATAATGTGATTCGCGCGACCATCGCAGTGGATGCGCTCAGACCGAGCGACAACGCAGAATCTGTCAACGTCGGCGCTGAGATTGCCTGGCAGGACATGTTGTTCATCCGAGGAGGATACCAGTCTCTCTTTGCACAAGAGAGTCCATTCAATAAAGTAGACCAGCAAATGGGACTCTCCCTTGGTGCAGGCGTGAAGATTCCCCTCGAAGGGTTTGCTTCCACACAGGTCGATTATGCCTTCAACAAATTCGGAGTGTTTGGAAATCTCAACACGATCGCTCTTTCGATCGGATTTTAAGTAAGTTTAACGGAAGCTCATTCACATCGATAGATTAACTAAACTATAAACAAAAACACTGATGAAAGGAGGATAGCTGGAAGGCACAATGCTCGAAAGCTGTACAAACCAGTAATCAATCAACAGTTTCAAAATGCAAGGAGAAAGCTATGAAGAAAATCCTACTTTTTGCGTTTGTCGCGTTTGTTGTGACAGCTTCTGTTCTGTCACCCGTAGCGCAGGCGCAAAGGAAGAACTTGACGTTTATCGTCAACACAGCAACAGTACCGGATACACTCAAGCCGACCGACAATATTGTCCTGGTTGGAACGGGTAAACCGGCAGATGCCGACTCGATCTTT
>Ga0265314_10000420_pt1 | contig 57180 bp, 46 predicted proteins | sample 4126metaG_FD_203106 | JGI IMG/M metagenome (GOLD analysis project Ga0265314, IMG submission 203106) | Rhizosphere microbial communities from Carex aquatilis grown in University of Washington, Seatle, WA, United States - 4-1-26 metaG | ecosystem: Host-associated > Plants > Roots > Rhizosphere >... | reverse complement strand
GTGAGGCTGCACCGGTTACTGCGCTTGTGACGCGTCGCCCCCTATTGTACGAGTATTGGCCGCGCCGCGCTGATGGCGCGCAAACGGGGAGGGATCACAATGTCCGGCATGGTTCGTTCAATCCGGCTGGCGCACGCACGCCTGGCGGCAGTGGCGCTGGTGCTCGCCTGCGCCCTGGCCGCGCCTGCACTTGCGCTAAACGACAAGATGACGCCAATCGCAATTCCGGCGCAGCCGGGCGCCATCGAGTTGGGCACCGGCCCGCTGCCCAATGCGACGGTGCCGGAGTCCTGGCACAGCCAATACGAACGGGTCTTCGCGCGCAACGTCACGGTCGCCACGCTGACGCCATTCCTGCCGGATCCGGCCAAGGCGACTGGTGCGGCGGTGATCGTCGCGCCCGGCGGCGGCTTCATGACCCTTTCCATGGAGAACGAGGGCTGGGATGTCGCCCGGGCGCTCGCCTCCAGGGGCGTGGCCGCGTTCGTGCTCAAATACCGGCTCCGCCAGACGCCAGCCGGCCTGGATGACTTTGGAAAGTCGATGGCCGCAATGTTCTCAGGCGCCGCGCCGCCGCCGCGACCGCAGGCAGGCGACATGATGGCCGGCCTCGCGCCCCAGATTGCCGACGCGCGCGCAGCCTTCGCGCTCGTGCGCAAGCGCGCGGCCGAATGGCACGTGGATCCGGACCGCATCGGCATGGTCGGCTTCTCCGCCGGCGCCGGGCTCACGATGGCGGCGACGCTCGTAGGGCAGGATGCCAAGCCCGCCTTCATCGGGATCATCTACGGTTCGCTTGCGCCGGCGAAGGTTCCGGCCGATGCACCGCCGATGTTCGTCGCGCTCGCAGCCGACGACCCGCTGTTCGGGAACGGCGGGTACGGGTTGATCGACAGTTGGCGGGCGGCGAAGCGGCCTGTCGAGTTCCACCTGTACGAACAAGGTGGTCACGGATTCGGCATGTATCAGAAGGAAACCACCAGCACCGGCTGGTTCGACGCCTTCGCGCGCTGGCTCGGCATGCACGGCATGCTGAACTACGCGAAGTAGCCGCAGAGAGAATGTGGAACGGATGGCCGTGCGCTCCAATTTGCCTTGGTACGCACACATCGTCGCACCATCTTGAAGCAGCTCTCCGCGCTTCCCACATCTGCCGGGCTGTTTGACATCGCCGGAAAAGCGCCGCTCATGCGTGTGAATTGCACGCACCGTTCGTGCGCCCATGCACGCTCATGCACGCTCAGGTGACCCAGGAAGCAAGGCGAAAATCGTGGTACGGCAATGGCTTAGATAGAATTTTGGGTAGTTGAATTCGAGTTTTGTGTTTTCACCGCGGTTGTCCGGCGCAAAAAAGAAAGGGCCGGATTTCTCCGGCCCCGTTCCTTCGTTCCTGTCGGACGATCACTCCGCAGGCACCGCCACTTGGGGCACGAACTCCTCGTCGGAATAGACCTTCCTGAGGTGCCTCAGCCAAGTGAAGTAGAGGACGGTCGACGTCACCGCGACCACGGCCAGCGCGATCTTGGCCCGATCGTATTCGTGGATCACGACATAGATGGGCAACGCCACGAGGGAAGTCTGCCAGACGATGCCGACGGCGATGTTGAACATATCGCGCCAGAAATCGGGGTTCGGCTTGAACGAGGGGTCGTCCGCCTGCACGGCCTTGAGCACCGGTCCCCATAAGCCCCAGGGCCGCGTTTTCTTGTAGAACGCTTTCAGCACTTCCATGTCTTCGGCCTTCGACAGCCAAGTTCCGACGAAGCAACCGAGCAGCGACAGCACGAGGATGGCGGGGAACCAGAAGAAGGCCGACGGCAACGTTGCCAACGTGGCGAGAGCTCCGTGCACAGCCGGCATCGTTTCCGTCATGACCAGCAGCTGCGCCTGCCACGGCGCGGCGAAGGGAAGAAGCACCAGCATCGCCGAAGCAATGCCGACCGCCATTCCCCAGAAATAGCCAAAGCCGTTGAAGCGCCACCAATACCATTTGATGACATTGGATGCCGCGTAGCCGCCCCAAAGTCCCGCCACGATCCACTGCACCACATCGTTGATCGAGGTGACGACCCATCCCACCGCGATGCCCAAGGCAACCACCGAGAAGGATGCCACATAGCTGAGGCGCACGCAGAGCCGCTCGCTGGCGTTCGGATTGATGAAACGGCGGTAGATGTCGTTGACGATATAGGGCGGCGCCGCGTTTACCGTCGCGGCCAAGTTCGACATGAAGGCGGCAAGCAGGCCCGCGACGGTGATGCCGAGCAGACCCACCGGCACAAAACGGGAGAGCGCATCCGGCAGCACTTTCTCGAAGTCCATGTTGACGCCCATATGGCGGATGTCGCTGCTATAGAAGACAAGCGCGAGGACGGTGAGCCCTGCCACCATGAAATAGCGCGGTACGTTGAGGACGACGTTGACGACCGCGCTCATCATGCAGGCCTCGCGCGGGTTGCGCGTCGAAAGAATGCGCTGCATGTCGTAGTTCGGGGCGGGGCCCGCCGCTGCCACGAAGATGCCCTTGAACAGCAACATCATCCAGAAGAAGCCGAACAGCGACATGCCGTCGCTGACAATCTTGGCGTTGGCTGCCGGTATTTGCTTGGACCAGTCGAGCCCGGTATTCCATCCGAAGAAGATATTGTCCCATCCGGCAGGGACGACTTGGTGCAGCGCTGCCGGCGCCACGTTGTTCATGGCGATCAGGCCGATGGCGACCGCGGCAATGGACAGCAGCGTGAACTGCAACACTTCGGTAATCACCACGCTGAACATGCCGCCCTTTACGACATAGAACGTCGTGATGCCGATCAGGATCAGGGCGTAGATGTTCTCGTTGGCGCCCGGATCGGCCACGAAGTGCCAGGGCAAAAAATCGACCGCGAATTTGCCGATGCCTTTGAAGCCGTAACTGAGGAAGCCAATGACGGCGACCAGCGCAAAGAGCACCACGATCAGGTGCGAAAGCTGTGCGCCCAGCCCTTTGCCAAAGCGGAACTTGATCCACTCCGCGCCGGTGGTGACGCCCGAGCGCCTCAGCCAGCCCGACAGATAGACCATCAGGAAAATCTGGTTGAAGACCGGCCACAGCCAGGGGATCCAGACGCTCTTCATGCCGTAGACGAAGAGCCAGGTGACAAGCAGCATCGTGCCCGCGATGTCGAACATGCCCGAGGCGTTGGAGACGCCGAGCAAATACCAGGGCAACACGTTGCCGCCGAGGAAGTAGGATTTGGTGTCGCGCGAGGCGCGGTGCGAGACCCAATAGCCGACGAGAACGGACGTCGCCAGGAAAGCGACGATAATGGCGATGTCGATGGGATGAAGATTCACGTGATTTCCCCCGGGCGTTTTTGGTTATCGTTGTCCTGTCTGTAGCAGGTTTTGGCGGACTTCCTCGCGCGGACATTCCTGCAACCTGACAGCGCTGTCAAGCACTGCAAACGAATTCAAGAGCTTAGCGACCGGCGACAAATGGGCAGAGCCGTCGGCAAGGCGGATCAGCTCACCGCGCCCGAAGCGTTGGTTCCGCGCTCAGCGTCTTGAACAATGCAGCGTCGTATTCTTCTAGTCCCGTGATTCCGTAGAGATGGTTGGCGGAAACCCACGGCAGCCAGAACCGGTGCCCGCCGACGCCGCGCCCCGGTCCGCCCGGACCCATGCGCCAATGCTCCTGCTGCCAGCCGATGCCTTTCATGTCGTATTGGCGTCCCGGAAGCGCCACCATGGATTTGGTGTCGTGCAACAGAAGGCGGGCGACGTCGAGGTAGTGCGCGTCCCCCGTGTAATTGTAGAGCTTGGCGTAGGAGGGCACGGCCCAATCAAGGTACTCGTCCGCCCCGCCGGCCGCCAGCGCCGTAATCCCCTGAAGACCGATCGTCGATACGCCCTTCTTCCAGTGAAGCTTCGCATTGTCCGCATCCAGCGGCATGGGCAGATTCCAGATCCAGATCCAGCTTTCCGCGAAGTTCGCCGCCGCCCTGGCGCAATCCAGCCATCGTGGTTCTTTTGTCGATTTATAGAGACTGAGATAAGCCTCCATGCTCAGCATCCCGGCCTCTTTGTCGGTGATGTTCGGATTGTCGCTGGCGCCGCCGATGAAGAGGCCTCGCTCGCCCCAATTCGACCAGACATAGTCGGCCGCGCGGATGGCGGCTTGTTTGTATTTCTGGTCCCCGGTTTCCTCTGACATGATCACGAGGAGCGGCACCGGATTGTAACTCGTCGTCCCGCTCGGCTCCGCGACGTCGTTGCTGCCCGGCATCCAGCGCCGGGGGAAAGAACCATCCGCACGTTGCTGCTGGAGAAGCCAATCAACATAGGTCTTGACCCACGCGAACCACTCAGGATGTTCGCGTCCGAGCGTGCGCTCGCGCCGGTAGGCCCGCATCAGAACGCGCATGTCTTCGGTGGCATTGCGCAGCCAGGGGGCGAGCCAGATGTGGTTCCAGGGTCTGCCGGTCGCCAGATCGTAGCCGGTTCCCTGCAGCGGCACGGTCGGAAGCGCCTCGATCAGCGACTTTATGATGGCGAGGCCAGTCTGGCGCATCTTCTGTCCGCGCGCGCTCGGATCGCGGTCGCCCTCGCGCAACAACTGGTCGGCACATTCGATGTTCTTGCCGACGAAGCCCATCGCCACCATCGTCCGGTTCCACTGAACCCTGTTGTCCATTGTGGAGAGAACGAACGGAATGGCCGTTCTGCCGTCGATGGTTATGGCCTGCGCTTCGAGATGGTCGATCAGCACCCGCCGCACAAGCTCGACATCGATGGGCGTGACCGCCGGTCTTAAGGTCGCCCACGCCCAGCGCCAAGCGTCACGGGTCACGTCCCGGAAAGACTCGTTTTGTCCGAAGCGGAAGCTCACTTGGTAGTGGTGGGCCACACCCTTGGCGATGGGGTGATAGCGCCGGATCCAATTCGGCTCTGCCGGAGCATTGGGGCCGAAGGGGTACATGCTCACCGTGCCGGGAAAGGAAAAACCGAATTCGATCGGGCCGTCGCCGGCCTGTGTGGCTCCTAACGCGCCGAACTGAAATCGGGCATCGGTCAGCACGGGCTTTGCGAGAGTCGTCTCTGCCTCGGTGGTGTCGCCGCGCGGGGCGGGATCGAGCATGGTCACCGACGCGCCGTTACTGAAAGAGAGTGCAAACAAAGGCGCCGGCAATATGTCTTCGCGCATCACCAGCCGGTGGGCCGCATAGTTGAGCGTTCCCCCAGGCGAGCGCTCGCCGTCATATGTCGGGTCACCGTAAATCACGCCCGGCGCCAGGAATTTTACATCGCTCCAGCCCACCGAGGGATCGGCCACGAAACCGACAGAGGAGGAGAAGCCGCCGGGCGCATTCCTGACAATTTCCACACGTCGCTTCACCGAAACGACCGCATCATGGATGCTCCACCGGTCAACCACGCGAAACAGGACACGACCGCGAGCGGCGAGCAGAGCCCGGGCCTCAACGCCAGCCGCCGACCTGCGGACCGTCTTATATCCGGCCTCGAGCCGGCGAATGTCCTTCTCGTTGCGAAAGACCTCAACGCGCGCGGGCTTTTCCTGCGTGAGGCGCGGCGAACCCGCGATCTCCATGCCCCAGTCGCCCGACGGGTTTTTCACGAACGCGACGGTCGCGCCCGTTTGCAGCGTCCCAAGCTCAATCCGTGATCCTGCTTGCGCCGGAAAAATGGCGGCGAGCGCAACCGCCGTCAAAATGGCGAGACGGACGTTCATCGTTTTGCCTTCCCGACGGGCGTCAGCACGATTTCAAAGCAGTCGTTGGCCCTAAGCGGCAGCGTCTTTGTGAAATGGCCGTTGGCGATCGCGACCGTACCGCGGCCGACCGGCTCGCCGTTGCTGGCCTTTTTCAAGACGGCGACCTGATCCTGGGTGAGCTGGTTAGGCAAGCCCATCTTCGCATAGGCGGTAAATGGGTCGTTGCGCTGATAGCCGATCTGATAGACGGTCAACTTGTACCTCCCGCTTGGGACGTGAGCGAGATCGAGCGTCAACCGTCCTTTGTCGGTCGTGGGCAGATCCTGCCTATAATAGACTTGGTCGGTTTGGTTGTCCGGCGGCACGACGGGCGAATAGTCCCACATCAGAGCCTGGATCGAACCGTCCTTCGTCTTCGTGATCCACGATTGGCTGTCGTTGGTCTTAACGTCGTTGCCGCCCAGCCTGCTCAGGAACTTGAAGGCGTGAAACGACGGTTTCTCGATGCCTTGCAGGTTCATCAGCCCGAAGCCGCCGTGGAACGGCGTGAACCGCGGCCCCATCTCTTCGAAAATGTCGGTGAAGGTCCAGTACGACATCGAGTTTACGTACGGCGCCGCGCGCCGGACCGCGTTCAGAATGAAGCTCGCTTGATGATACTGGTCGTGCATGTAGTCGGTCGGCGTATAGGCCGAACTCCACTCCGTGAAATGCAGTTCGAGAGGCTTGAGCGGTGTGGCATCGAGCAGCTCGCGCGAATGGCGCATGCGCCCGCTGACCCGCTCCGGGTCGGGATCGATTACCGTGCCGGCGCGGCCGGTTTCATCGAGGTAGCCTTGGTTCACGCCATAGGCATGCAAGGCAATGAAGTCGATCGGCGCTGGGTTCGCAATGATCCATTTCTCGAAGGCGATTTCGGCATCATAGGGCACCGCCGACGCCGGTCCGCCGATCCGGCACTTGGCACACTCGGCGCGGATTGCCTCGGACGTCGTCTTGTAGAGTGAAAAATAGTCTTCCAGCGAATGTGGCCAGAAACCGCGAATGTCGGGTTCGTTCCACACCTCGTAGTACCACTGCGTGATCTCTTGCTCGCCGTAGCGCTCCTTCCAGTGCGCGATCAGCGCCCGCATGAGCGTCGCCCATTTGGCGGGGTCTTTCGGCAGCGAGGTATTGCCCTTCCACCAGAAGATCGTGGTGTCGCCGCTGGCGAGCTTTGTGGGCATGAATCCTAGTTCCACGAAGGGGCGGATATGCAGCGTCAGAAGCGCATCGTAGAGCGCATCCACATATTGGAAATTGAACTGGGGATTTCCCTGCTTGTCTTCGCTGTAAACCCCCATGTCGTCGTGCAGCAGCCCGTGCATGCGGATATATTTAAAGCCGATCTCTCGTTGCACCGTCGCCAACTGTTCCTGCCAGTCCGCGCGCAGGCCTTCGTTGGCGCGCCCCGCACCGACGACGAGCAAAGGCGATTGGGAATGCGGGCCCGTCACGTGAGATAGGTCTGCGCGAACAACCCGGGTCTGGGAGCTTTGTCCCATCGATGCTGTGCAAACCGTCAGAAGAACCAAGGACGAAATCACGATATCGCGGATCAAAGGTACGACGGCTCGCATAGGGCATCTCCTCCGGGACCATAGGCACGACAGTAGCGCAGATCTTTTAGGTAGGCCGCCGCACGATACCGTGCGCCGAGTTGCCCGACCTTCGGCAAACATAATGTCTGATTAATGGCGGATTCTCTCGAATTGTCGTGACTCCCGTTGGTCACGCCTTGGTGAGCGATTTTTGGGAAGGGCTGGGACAGAAGCTGAGTTTTATGATTATCACTTCCAACGCATCACACAGCGTGTATCGACGAATTCCATGGGCGGCAGTCCAATTATCAGACTTTTCCTTCCCACCTCTCGCGACTAGCATGGCCTCAAATATTCGCCGCGCGTGGCTCGTGGCGTAAAGGGGAGAAGAACGCAGATGAGAATGGCATTGATGGCAATCGCCGTCGCGGCAATGTCCGCGGTGGCTGCGCCGGCCGCGGTGAAGGTGGACCAGGGATTTCTCGAAGGGAAGGTCGAAGACGGGCTCACGGTCTACCGGGGCATCCCCTTTGCGGCACCGCCGGTAGGCAACCTCAGATGGCGCGCGCCCGCGCCGGCCGCCAAATGGAACGGCGTGCGGCATGCCGACAAATTCGCCGCGCAATGCGTGCAGGGCGGCTTTGGTCCTCCCGATGCGAAGGCGCCTCCGATGAGTGAGGATTGCCTCTATCTGAACGTCTGGTCTCCGGCGAAATCAGCGAAAGACAAGGTTCCCGTTCTGGTCTGGATCTATGGCGGCGGGTTTAACGCCGGCGCCACGTCTATTCCGGGCTACAGTGGAGAGGTTCTAGCGAAGAAAGGTGTTGTGCTGGTTTCCATCGCCTATCGCGTCGGACCGCTCGGCTTTTTGGCTCATCCGGAATTGAGTGCGGAATCGCGCCTTCATGTGTCGGGCAATTACGGCCTGCTCGATATGATCGCTGCACTGCAGTGGATCAAGAAGAATATTGCGGCCTTCGGCGGCGACCCGAACAAGGTCACGATCTTCGGCGAATCCGCCGGTGGCATTGCGGTGAGCATGTTGAGTGTCTCCCCGTTGGCCAAGGGGCTGTTTGAAGGGGCGATCTCCGAAAGCGGCGGATCGTTCGGTCCTCCGCGCGCGGCGGGCGGGCCGGGCGAGAACATGCGGCCTCTGGCCAGCGCCGAGAAAGCCGGCTTGGATTTCCAGTTGAACGCGGGCGCCGCTTCGCTCGTCGACCTTAGGAAGATTCCCGCCGAGAAGCTGCTCGGCGCCACGCGCGGACTGGCATGGCCGATCATCGACGGCTGGGTCATCCCCGCCGATCAGGTCACGCTTTATGACGCGAAGAAGTTCAACGACACACCCATCCTGGTCGGCTACAACTCGGACGAGGGCCTGAGCTTCTCGCACTTTGACTCGCCGCAGGCCTACATCGACGCCACCAAAAAGCGTTACGACGGCTTCGCCGACCAATTGCTCAAGGACTATCCAGCCGGCGACAAGGGCCACCCCAAGACCGCGCGCGACCTCAGCCGCGACGCGGCGTTCGGCTGGCACACCTGGACCTGGGCGAAGAAGCAATCGAGCCTCGGCAAGAACAAGGCCTACCTCTATTACTTCGATCGGCATCCGGATTATCCACCCGGCTCACCGCGGGAAGGCCAGGGCATCTGGCACGGCGGTGAGGTGCCCTACGTCTTCGGGCACGATTTCGACCCGCAGAACGGGCCGCCAACGGCTACGGATCGCGCTATTTCCGACGCCATGGTGACCTACTGGACGAACTTTACGAAGTACGGAAATCCAAACGGCGCGGGCGAGCCTACCTGGACGGCCTTCAGCGACCAGAATCCGGACGTCATGGTGTTCGACAAGACTTCACACACCGGACCCGTGGACAACGTGGCCGGCCTCAAAACGCTGGATGCCTATTTCGCGTGGCGCCGCTCGCCGGAAGGCATCAAGGCATCGGCGGTCGAAGATGCGAAACCTGCCGCGACGAATGTATTGGGCGCCGACTATCCGCGCGTGCTTCAAGACAAAAGCGTGGCGTTTCAGCTCAAAGCACCCGTGGCTCAGAAGGTCGACGTGGACATCACGCACAACAAATACCCGATGACCCGCGGTGCCGACGGGGTTTGGAGCGTCGTCACGCCGCCGCTGGTAGTGGGCTTTCACTACTATGCGTTCGACGTCGACGGCGTGCGGGTGAACGACCCGGGCAGCCATACTTTCTTCGGTATGGGTATGGACGCCAGCGGCATCGATATTCCCGAGGATGGCGTGAGCTATTATCTCGCGAACAACGTGCCGCACGGAGACGTCCGCATCCGCATCTATAAATCGAAGGTCACGGGGCAGTCGCGCCGGGCGTTTGTCTACACCCCGCCGGGTTACGATAAGGACACCGCGACGCGTTATCCGGTGCTGTATCTCCAGCATGGAATGGGCGAGGACGAGACCGGATGGATATTCCAGGGCCACGCCAACCTGATCCTGGACAATCTGATCGCGGCGAAAAAGGCCGTGCCGATGATTGTCGTCATGGATAACGGCTATGCCTCGGCGCTCACGGGTCCGTTCGGCCCGCCCGCGCCGGCCACGCGGCCGGATTTCGCGTCCTTCGAGAAGGTGATGCTCGAGGACGTCATCCCGATGATCGACGCCGACTTCCGCACGATCCCGGATCGCGAACACCGGGCGGTGGCCGGACTCTCCATGGGCGCGAACCAGGCGCTGCATTTGGGGACTGGCCATCTCGATACCTTCGCCTACATAGCCGGATTCAGCGGCACTATGAACGGCCTCAGCGCCGATCCGCTGGACTACAGGACGGCCTTCGACGGCACATTTAAGGACAGAAAGGCTTTCAACGGCAAAGTGAAGCTGCTTTGGCTCGGCATGGGCACCGAAGAACCTGTCTTCTTCCCCAAGTCCATCGGCGCCTTCCGCGCCATGCTGGATAAGGCCGGGATCAAGTACGTCTATTTCTCGTCGCCCGGAACGGCCCACGAATGGCTGACCTGGCGGCGCGATTTGAACGACTTTGCACCCAGATTGTTCAAATAGGCCCTGTTTGCTAGCGGTGACGAATCGGTGCGACTCTGCCGACTCATCGAGTCGCACCAATCCGTCTCGAATAGCCTCAATCCGCGTCGCGCCAATTCAAAGCGCGACGCAGAATAATGCGTGTCCGCTAACCAGGGGTGAGAATTACAGCATTTCTCATCGCTTCGATCTACGCGCTTTCCAGGATCAGATTGGCATATTGCGTGATATCGCCGGTCCGCACCAGACCGATTGCGGATGGCACGCGCTCCTTGAATGCCGTGTGCGGCAGAAATTCAACATTGATCCCCTCCAGTGAGGCGGCGAACCGGGTCCGGGTATTCGCGTCGTTGTTCTCCGTAAATTCGTTTGCCATCCACGCGCGCCCGATTACAAAATTGGATCGGATCGCGGTCAAGACCTGCAACACGGTCGGAATGCCGTCGATCAATGAAATGTCGACGGTTTCGATCATCGGCCAGTAGGGAAAGCCGCGATCCGCAATGACCAGAAGATTCGTGTGACGAACCCGGCTCAGCAGCGCATTCACGTGCGGATTCAATATTCCAGTTCGCAGCATCGCTTTAGTTACCCCCTTAAAAGCCTCTGAGGTCCGTGCTTGAACGGCTTGGCAATCCGTCTGCGGGCGTGCGGCGGAGCACCAGATATTCGATGCCGTTTGCCCGGCAGTATTCCCGTTTGCCGCCGTGGTCGCCATCCTCGTTCACGGCGTAGATGTCCGGCTTCAGTATTTTGATTTCCGGATCGGCGTCGAGCCAGCCCATGCCGCTGGCGATCATCGCTTGATTGACATATTTTACCGCAGCGACGGCGTAGCGCCGCTCGTCCTGCGATTGCAGGGGATGGCCCTCGCCCTTGAGAAACCTGATATTCGCATCGTGTCCGACAACGACAGTGAGATCGCCGTAGCCTGCGACCTCTTCGAAGAACCGAATATGCCCCGAATGAAGCCAGTCGAAACAGCCCGTGACGACGACTTTCTTCCGGCCCTGTGCCGACGTGGCGGGGCGCAATTCGGGAAAGCCGTCCAATTCGTCGGCGCGGAATCTGCGATACTGGATGTTCCTTGCCTCGCAGAAGGCTGGGCGTCGCGCCGATACGGTGGACGCGCAATCGGCCCAGACATCCGCCCGCACATCGGCGGGTAGTTCGTCCCGGCTGCATGACATATCGGCGATAACAACCGCGCTCACAAACCGGCATGCATCGAGGAGATACTTGCGTTCGGCAAGCGGAAATTTGGGTGTTTTTCCCGTGAATTCCAGCACGCTGCCGTCGCGCCACAGAAGTACCGTCAACTTGCCGAGCTTGGAGGCTTCCTGAAAAAAGCGCAGATCGCGCGAACGGATGTCGTCGAACGCACCACAGACCACGACCTCGCGTACGCCGCTCATTCGGGGGCCACGCGGATAGTGGTTTTCATGGCGCCCGGAACCGGCTCGCTGGAGACGACGATCAGATAGCCTCCGCCGCAACCCGATAACATGGCGCCGGCATATTGTTGCTGGTACGCGCCAACGAGCGCCATGAGGTCCGTGGTGATGAGGGGATGGCGCACGACATGGGGAAGCAGCGCTTCCCAGCAACGCATATTGAGGTTGAGCGATGCTCCGAGGGCATCGACGTCCATGCGCACGATCGCGTCGTAACAGTCCTTTCCGGACTGTCCAAGTCGCACCACCCAGTCGGGGGTGAGGTTCTTTATGCCAAGCGGACTGTAACCGATCGGCCGCGGACCGACCGGAATCAGATGCAGCACCTTTCCCAGCCAGCGCGCGACCGTCGGCGAATTGCAGGACTCGATGTGCGCGGGAAAAACACCGCCTTCGACGTCGAAATCATAGTCCAGCCGGTTCACGCCCGGATGGATGATCCCGATCATGTCCTGTGAGCCGCTGGGATCGGCCTTGTCTTTGTTTTCGGCGGCGTAAAGCTCGCGCACCAGTTCGTGCGCCGGGCGGTCGGGCAGGCATCCACCCCAGAGCTTCATCGCGATCGCACGCGTGCCACTCGCCAGTCCGGAACGATCCATCGCCGGAAATTCGGGTTCGATCTGCACCACGACCATCGAGCCCGGCGGTTTCGGGTTGTGGCGGGATATGAACGGCTGGTCGATCCACCCCCCGGCAAGCTGCAGGCGATGCGGTATGTTGCCGAGCTGCGTGGCGACCCATCTGGCTGGCGCCGCGCTCATCAGCCGACGCCCACGCGCTCGCCGGCCTTGCGCCGGTGATACTGCTCGCTGATCCAGCGGTAGGTCACGGCCAGCCCATCGTCGAGCGAGGTGGTCGGCTCCCAGCCGAGGACCTGCTTGATGAAGGTGTTGTCGGAATTGCGGCCGGCGACGCCTTTGGGCGCGTCAAGATCGTAATGGCGATTGAGCTTCGTGTTCAGGCCGGCCGCCTTTTCGACCTTGGTCAACAGATCGTTGATCGAGACCAGTTCGCTCGATCCAAGATTGATGGGCGTGGCGATCAGCTCGTCGCAATGCGTGATCCGGTCGATTCCCTTCACGCAATCGTCGATGTACATGAAGCTGCGCGTGCGGGTTCCATCGCCCCACAGCGTGATATCGTTGCTGCCCGCGTCCTGTGCCTCGATTACTTTGCGACACAACGCTGCGGGAGCTTTCTCGCGCCCTCCGTCCCATGTGCCGTGCGGACCATAGACGTTGTGGAAGCGGGCAATGAATGTCTTCATTCCCCGTTCGGCCCAATATTCCTGGCAGAACATTTCGGACATCAGCTTTTCCCAGCCGTAGCCGCGTTCGGCCATCGCCGGATAGGCATCGGATTCTTTCAGCGCGCGCACGTCGGGATCCTGCTGGAGATCGGTGTTGTAGGCGCAGGCAGAACTCGAAAAAAAATAACGTTGCGCACCGGCACGATAGGCGGCCTCGACCATGTGCGTGTTGATCAGGATCGAGCGCAGGCATTCGATGCGGAAGCGTTCGATGAAGCCCATGCCGCCCATATCGGCCGCTAGGTTATAGACTTCTACGGCGCCTTCACAGACGCGATGGCAGTTGACTTCGAGGCTGACGTCCAGACACAGGTTTTCGGCGCCCGGCACATGAAGATACCACTCATAAAGGGGCTTCTTGTCCACGGCACGAATTCTGGTGAACCCACGATTGCGGAAATACGAGGCGAGGTTCCCGCCAATGAAACCACCTGCGCCGGTGATGACGATCAAATCGTCTTTGGCAATCGGCAGGTCCTTTTCCGCACTTCGCCTATTGTCTTGCACGTTCGCGTGCCTCCCACTGCTGCGAGGAGGCGCCAAACAAGACGCGGTCGGCCTCCTCCGTTACATCCTGGACGACACTAACACAGACCAATAGGGGGACGAATGGCGATCCTTGACGCCCGTATGGATATAATTGACCTTTACAACCGCCCGCCCCTGCGGGTTGTCGGGTTTATGTCAGCCCTGTACCCGCAATCTTGAACACGGGCACAATGCCGGGCTTCGGCACGCCTCCCAGCCGGATCGACAAGCCGGATGCATCCTGGGTGAAATCGAGCGGACCATTGGCGCCGAGCAGTTCAACCCGCCCGATCCGTCCATTCATCAGCGGTGACCCTGTGGCCAGCGATGCAATCGTCAGCTGCTCGCCAAGTGGCGAGCCGAGGACCTGCGCGTAAAGTATTCCGCCTTTGCAGGTAAAACGAATGTCGGAAGGCGAGTACGGCTTGGCGCCGTCTTCCCCGAACATCCCGGCTTTGACGCGCGTCGGACCTTCCGCAAAATTTCGCCACGGACGCGTCGCGAAAATGGATTCGCCGTTGATGGCCATCCAGCCGGCGATCCCTTCGAGGATGGTATGTTCGTCCTCGTCGATCGATCCGTCGCCGCGCAGCGGGATGTTCAGCAACAGATTGCCGTTCTTGCTGACGGTGTCGCACAGCATCTGCACGACGGTTTCGGCGGATTTGTATCGATGCTGCTCATAGACCGCTCGGTTGTAATGCCATTCGCCGATGCAGGTATCCGTCTGCCATGGCACCGGCCTGATATCGGCAACCGAGCCGCGTTCGACATCCTCGACCAGTCCTTTGCGATGGTCGGGAGTCAACTGTTTGGCGGTGATCACCGCCTCAAGTGCGCCGCGATGCCACGCCCTGCTGGCGTTGTAGAAGTGCGCCGCGATGTCGATCCCTGCCTGGCCCAACGGCAGGCCCGTATCATCGAAATACACATAGTCCGGCCTATATTTGTCGATCAGGTCGCGGCAGCGCAGAAACCATTTGCGGGTGAACGCAGGATTGCGGACCGGTGGGTCCTCCATCCAGACCAGGTTGTTCTGCTCATGCCAGGCTCTCTGGGCCTCCATGCTGGTGATGCCGTCGGGGATCACCAACTCGCGGCCGCAGTAGAGATCCTGCGGATCCAGGCCCTCCCACCATTTGCCTTTGCCGTCAGCCTTGGTCAGGCGGTAGGCATCGTAGCGGACGCCCGCCAGCGGTCCGACCGCGTCATAGCCGTAGGCGACCTGGAACCAATGCCAGGCATGCGCAGAGTGATTGCTGACCCCGAAGCGCAGCCCGCGTTCGCGCACCAGCTTGGCCCAGGTGCCAACGATGTCGCGCTTTGGACCAATCTTGACCGAATTCCAGCCGTGATAGCGCGAATCATAGGCATCGAAATTGTCGTGGTGGTTTGCCAACGCGACGAAATACTTCGCCCCGGCGCGCTCATAGAGCGAAAGCAGCTTTTCCGGTTCCCAGCGTTCCGCTTTCCACAGATTGTCGATTTCCATGAAACCCGAGGTCGTCGGGTGTCCATACCGCTTCAAGTGTTCGTCATATTCGGGACGCCCTTGATGGTACATATTGCGCGCGTACCAATCGCCCATCTCAGGAACACACTGTGCCGACCAGTGCGCCCAAATGCCGAACTTCGCTTCGGCAAACCACGCGGGTGCCTGATAGTTCTCGACCAGGGATGTCCAGGTCGGTTGAAACAGGTTTTTTACCGGGTTGTTCCGCGCTTCAGCCCCGGATGCCAAAGCGGAAAGGGCTGCTGCCTGTGCCAGGAGTTGGCGACGCGATATGGACAAGATTTCCTCCTTGATGTGGTCTCAGCGCAGCCTCCTGAATTCCGTCGGAGATGCACCAAGAACGTTATGAAAGACGCGCGAAAAGTGGAACGTGTCGCTGAAGCCGATGATCGCCGCCGCATCTCTCACCAGCGTGCCGGGTCGCTGAAGCTGTACCGCTGCATGGTTCATCTTGAGCCGCAACAGATATTGATAGGGGCTCTGTTGGTCGAACCGGCGAAACAACCGGCACAGATAGGCGCTGTTCACTCCACATTCGGCTGCAATTTGCTCCAGCGTGCGTAGTCGAACGAAGTGCTGTTCGATGTGTCCCCGGCAGTGTCGATACGAGGCAAAGGCACGCGAATCCGCGTCCTTCACCGGAGCGGTACTCGCTGCAGCCTTCAACACTATGGCCTCAAGGAGCGTCGCGCAGAGACGCGTGCTCTTTGCGCCAGCGTGCAGCCCGCTTTGAATCAATTCGCCAAAGAGCGGCGAAAGGGAAACCGCCGGAAATACCCTGGCGATCTTCCCAACCGAGAGACGACACGATTTCAGCAATGCCAGTGCTTGGCTGCCCACAAAATCTACGAAGAACTTCACAAGCGGTTCGCCGGCGTCGGTGCTAATTTCGTGCGTTATGCCCGGACCATAGGAGAACAGACTCCCCGGCACGAGTGGATGCGTGAGCCGACCCAACCTCACCGTTCCCTTTCCGCGCGACACATACTCGATGCAATAGTAGGGAAACGTATCGCGGCGAATTGAGTAGTCAGGGGCGGAATATTCCAGACCACCGCAGACCACCGTGAGCGGATGCTGCCGAGGCGGATCCAAATCGAGGTAGAAGCGGTCAGCCTTGCCGACCTGAGGCGAGAAGAAATCGGGCACCGCCAATAACTTCGAGGTCGAGCGCGTGTGCCGCATCGGAAGTCAATTTTATCTATCCCTCGCCGAATCTAATCGTATTCGTCGTGATTGTCGATGCAATGCTGTCGCATGGCTCGCGTTGTGCGCTGTCGCTTGTGGGCAAGTCGTCGGCTGTCACGGCAAGCCCGCGGCGGGCGCTCGGGTATTGGTTTTGCTGAAGTCCCGCGCGATTGATGCTTGGCCCGATCAGCAATAAACCGCGAGGGGGCTCTTCGCTGGTCGCCTCGCAACCAAAAGCGCTGCGGAAACGATAAAGCCGCGCGGGCGCTCATTGCCCAGTTGCCTGTCCCACATGGCGATACAGGTTTCTTCTATGGGCGGTGGAACGATGCATCGTGGATGAACTGGCGGACGTTACTTGACGCGACTTGACGCGCACCGTGGGTGAATGTTGGTCGAGCGTCGGCGAGCTGCATTTGCTGGCCTGTGCGAAGTGATGGCGAGGCACAATCGCTTTCTCGGCGTTACTTCTTGTGTACCTTTAGCTTATCACGGCACCAGATTCCCCGCACACGGTCACGGCCCACCTTCCTTCTGGCGGCGACGTCCCATGATATGATCCGCGAAATGCCGCAATGACAGTATTGCAAAGCCGGCGCGATAGTGGCTCGGTCAGTACGGTTTTGTCAGTGCTGGTATTGGTCGTGTAATGCCGTGTTCTACGGCGTTGTTCTTTGCCTGCCATGCACGACAACGGCAGTTATCGCGTTTTAAAACCAATACCCCATGAACGATGATGTCAACGGCAGTTATCGCATTTTTTGAACGAACCCCATGAAGGGAGTTGTCAAGGGGGTGTTTTAATTACGGCAGTTATCGCGCGAAGTGCGATTAAGTGGAGACTCACAAATTGTCTGGTTTTGTTGAGTAAGATGGAACTTAAGAAATCGAGCTTTCACTCACTGACCATATTTGCACTGTGACAAAATCGGTGAATTGCACCGATAAATAGATTTGTATTTTCAATCCGTTATGGTGACGAGCGGAAAAATGTGTATCCGTAAAATCGGACGCGCCTCGTCTTTGAAAGCGGCAATCGCATATATCAGTGCATGGACCGCGCCCTTAACGGTTTACACTGCAACAACCTCATGACTCAAAATCAACTAACCAATAATAAATCGCAAGGCGTGAAATTCGTATTTTGCCTCGACTAACGCCAGTCGAATTGAACGTCGTTCAGCTTTTCGATCGTCGCACCAGCCGCACGCCTGGCCCGTCATCAGGAGTGCCGATGAACTCGACGCCAGCAGCTTCGAATGCGCGTTGAAGATCTACCAGGGTCTGGCTCCTACTGGCCGGAACGCCCTCCATTAGTTCTAGGCGCTTCATTGTTGGCAGACTGACGCCCGATTTCTCCGCCGCATCCTGCATGGTCCAGCGAAGCAAAGCGCGCGCAGCGCGGATTTGTCCGGCTGTAATCATCTCGGCATTGACAATGATACTACTGGTATCATATATTGTACTCTAAGTCTCTACAAAGGTGCCTCACGTGTCTTATAGACCTGCTATTGCGGCGGTGCAAAGGCCATCAACAACTGGGATCACCAAAGACTTTCCCAGACGATCAGACCACGGCTGGAAACCGGCCTTGGCCAAAATGGAGGGCGCCTACTCCGCCAATACAATCCGCTCCTACCGCGCCGATTTCGCTATCTTCGAAGCTTGGTGTCGACAGGAGCGCCGATCGGTGCTCCCCGCCACGCCAAAGACCGTGGCTGATTTCGTGTTGGCCCAAAGCAAATGCGCGGCGCCGGCCACTGTGAGCCGACGCCGCGCCGCCATCGCAAAAATTCACCAGCTATTGAAACTGGACAACCCAGTCCGCACCGAAGAGGTGAACCTCGCCACCCGCACTGTCTTTCGCCAGAAAGGCCGCCGCCAAGACCAAGCCCTCGGCCTCACCAGCCCGCTCAAGCAGAAGCTCATCGAAGCCTGCCCCGACGACCCGCAAGGCCTCCGCGACCGAGCTTTGATCGCCGTCGGCTACGACACGCTCTGCCGCCGCGCCGAACTCGTGCAGCTGCAAACCGACGACTTGACGACAAAACCCGACGGCTCCGGCACGATCCTGGTGCGCAAATCGAAAGCCGACCAGTTCGGTCACGGCCGGCTTGCCTACCTGTCCTCTGAAACCCTCCTGCATCTGCGACGTTGGCTCAATGCCGCGAACCTGAATACCGGAGCGATCTTCCGCGGCGTTCAATGTACTTATCCTATGCCCAATGCGCTTCATCCCTACTCGGTTGTTCGCATCCTTAAGGACCGCGCCCGCGAAGCTGGCCTCGATAAAACTATTGTCGCGAAACTCTCCGGACATTCCATGCGCGTCGGAGCCGCCCAAGACATGGCCGCGGCCGGCATCGACCTCGGCGCCATCATGCATGCCGGCGGCTGGAAATCCCCCGACATGGTAATGAGATATATCGAGCATATGGACGTGCAGAAATCGGGGATGGCGAGGCTATACGGCAGGATTGTATCTAACGGCTAGCGGCGATGATCACTTGCCAATTCAACACCGCCGTGCGGCTTTAGCCTGATTCGACTAGTGTATTGATTTGTGGTGTCCTTAGTAATTATGTAGAGAAAAATCTTCAGCTGAGCCACTTGTGAATTTGACCGATGTCAGAGAGATGACAAATAAGCGCCCGCTTGAATGGCAGCTTCAATCCTTGCAGGAATTCAAAATGGCGCAATGCTCATATGAGCACCGTTCGAGCGCATCGGTACACCCGACGTTCCACAAGATCACCGATGATGCAGGATTTTCCGGCGTAGCCCAATCGTTACACAAACCCAGGACGGTGGCGTGAAGCAGGCTGTCATCCTCGCCGGCGGTAAAGGAACTCGCCTTGCGGAGCATCTCAAAGGCCTGCCCAAGCCGCTAGTTGACTTGGCAGGAATACCGCTTCTCGAACGGCAGATTCGTCATCTGGCGCAATTCGGCATTGATGACATCGTTGTGCTTGTGAACTACGCAGCCGACACGATCGCGCGCTTCTTCGAACAACGTAAAGATTTGGGCGTACACGTCACCCTCGTTGACGACGGGGAGCCGCGCGGCACGGCTGGCGCCGTTCTGGCCTGCTTAGACCGCTTGGCGGACCGATTTCTCGTGATCTACGGCGATACACTGTTCAATATCGACGTTGCGCGTTTTGTCGCCCACCATCGAATTGCCAAAGCGGACGCGACGCTATTCCTTCACCCCAACGATCATCCCCAAGATTCCGATCTGGTGGAGACGAATGATGACGGACATATCGTCGCGTTCCATCCTTATCCGCACCCGTCGGGCGCCTATCACACCAATCTCGTCAATGCGGCATTCTACGCCATGGAAAAAGGTGCACTGCTCGCTTGGAGCGATTTCAGGACGCCGTCGGACTTCGTAAGAGATCTATTCCCCGAAATGATAAAGAAAAATGCTCTGCTCAACGGCTACAGGAGCTTTGAATACATCAAGGATTTAGGAACGCCGGCCCGCCTCGCGAAGGTCGAGCAGGCTCTAAGGTCTGGCGTTCTGCACCGCGCTAGCCTGTCGGTGAAGCAGAAGGCAGTGTTCGTGGACCGCGACGGAACGCTAAACGTCAAACGCGGTTTTATTGCTGCGCCAGAGCAACTCGATCTAATACCGGGCGTCGGCGAAGCAATCAGGAAACTCAACCAACATGAATTTCGCGTGGCTGTCATCACGAACCAGCCCGTCGTCGCGCGGGGCGAGTGCACATTCGAGCAGCTGCGCCATATCCACGACAAGCTTGAGACGCTGCTCGGCTACGAGGGCGCCTTTGTCGATGGTTTGTTCCTTTGCCCCCACCATCCCGACTCGGGCTTTGCGGGAGAGATTAAGGCGTTGAAGGTCGATTGCGACTGCCGCAAGCCGAAAACGGGTTTGGTGGATAAGGCGGTTGAACAACTCAATATCGACCGCGCTCGCTCCTGGTATGTAGGCGACACGACCCGCGACATCGAGACGGCGAAACGATCAGGCGTGGGATCGATCCTGGTGCGGACGGGCGAGGCGGGCCGCGACAGAAAATATCCCGCCATTCCGGATTTTGTGCGACCCAACCTGAAAGCGGCCGTTGAATTGATCCTGGAACTGGACGGTGGCACAACAGTGGTATGACGGTTTTTCAATTATGGCGGTGGCGCAGATTATGGCCGAAGGAAATTTGCATATTGTAACGGGCGGAGCAGGGTTTGTCAGTCGCACCCTGATCAAGCGATTGCTGGCTGCGGGCGACTCTGTTGCGGCAATGGATAATCTTCGACGCGGCGCGATGCGCAACATCGAGGAATTCTCCGGGAACCCGCGCTTCGCGTTCGCCCGTGTAGATGCCTCCGACCATGACGCGCTGGACAAAGCATTCGGCGCTGCGTTGCGCGGCAAGACCGGCAATGAGGTTCTGGTCTGGCACATGGCCGCGAACTCCGACATCCTGGCTGGCGTCAACGACCCCGAGATTGATCTGCGTGACACATATATGACGACGCATTGCACGCTGCGGGTAATGCGCAATTACGGATTGCGTCGTATTGCGTTTGCATCGTCATCGGCAGTGTACGGCCCTCTGGATACGAAACTTCACGAAGATATCGGCCCCCTATTTCCGATATCGAACTATGGAGCTATGAAACTCGCCTCGGAAGGGGCGATCTCAGCTGCAGTCGAAGGGTATCTGGAGCGCGCTTCGATCTTTCGCTTTCCCAATGTCGTTGGCGCCTTCGCAACACATGGCGTGATTTACGATTTTGCACGAAAGCTACGTCACAATCCGGCTGAGCTCGAAGTCCTCGGCGATGGGGAGCAACAAAAATCCTATCTGCTTGTCGACGAACTCGTGGATGCGATGCTCTTCATCGAGAAGAATGCGATGCAAGAGCTGAGTTACTTCAACATCGGTCCGCCCGATGTTGGTGTGACGGTGCGGTTCATCGCTGAAGAGACCATCCGCGTCGCATCACCGGCCGCGCACATCCGTTATACTGGAGGTGATAGAGGCTGGGTTGGAGATGTGCCAAAGTTCAACTATTCTACGCAAAAGCTCGCGGCCCTTGGTTGGACACCGCGTCTGTCGTCGGCCGACGCCATCCGTGCGGCCATTCCGCTGATCTGGCGTGAGAGTGAATAGGCTCTGGTGGGGTGCGCAAAATCGGCGGTGGCACAACGAAGACGTTATTCTTTCACCTGGGAAATGAGGTGCTTCGCGTTTATTGTTTGATGTGCATGGTGGAATTGTGAGAGCGTTTGTTTCAGCCTAGGGAGCCAAATCGCATCCCGGGGGATTGGGGATCGGAAAGTGATCATTTCGCGCACACCATGCCGCATGAGCTTTGTAGGTGGTGGTTCGGATCTGCCGAGCTATTATTTGAAACACGGCGGCGCCGTAGTCAGCACCTCGATCGACAAATACATCAATGTGGTCGTCAACCCGAAGTTCGACCAGCGCATTCGAGTGAGCTATTCGAAAACTGAGAACTGCGACTCGGCAGAACAGGTCCAGCATCCAATCGTGCGGGAATGCCTACGCATGCTCGGAATATCGCGTGGCATTGAAATCGCTTCCCTTGCGGATATTCCTGCCAGCGGAACCGGTTTGGGATCCTCTAGTGCATTTGCAGTTGGACTGCTGCATGCGCTTTACACACATCTCGGCAGACAGCCGACCAAGCATCAGCTTGGCCGCGAGAGTTGCCATATCGAGATAGATGTCTGCAAGGAACCCATCGGAAAGCAGGATCAATACGCAGCCGCATTTGGCGGTCTAAATTTCATCCGCTTCAACCCAGACGGTACGGTGGATGTTGAGCCATTGGACTGCAGTGAGGCTGTGCTCAACCGCATCGAGAGTTGTATTTTGGCGTTCTATACCGGAATCGAACGCAGTGCCTCGCATCTGCTAAAGGAGCAGAACAAGGTCATGGAAGAGGGGCAGAAAATCAACTCGATTAAGGAGATGGTGCGTCTCGCGGAGCAGCTGCGCGACGAGTTACGCCATGGAAATGCCGATGCCGTCGGATCACTGATGCACCAGGGTTGGCTCCTCAAAAGAGGCATTTCCGACAATATTTCCAACAGCCACATCGATGACTGGTATCAACGCGGCTACAACGCCGGTGCGACGGGTGGTAAGCTTCTCGGCGCGGGCGCTGGCGGATTCCTTGTGTTCTACGCCGAGCCGGATCACCACGTGGCCATTCGCCAGGCATTGTCAGATCTCAAACCACTAAAGTTTGGTCTTGACCGCGATGGCAGCAAGATCATCTTTTGCGATAATCGTTTTTTTGCGAGACAAATATAATGTTCCCAACAAAGCCGTATCAGGATATCGCCGCCTACGCGTCTGACTATTTCACAGAGATGGGCAAAGCAGCTAACGCGATCAAGGGCGAGACCCTAGTTTGTGCTGCGGCGATTTTGAGCGATGCAATCGCGCAGGATCGTACCGTTTATGCTTGCGGAAACGGCGGGTCGGCGGCGATCTCCAACCATCTGCTTTGCGATTTCGCGAAAGGCATCCAGACGGATACCGCATTGCGACCGAAGATCGTCAGTCTGAGTTCGCATATAGAACTGATCACTGCGATCGGCAACGATATCGCGTTCGACGAGATTTTCGCGTTCCAGCTCAAGACGGCGGCGAGGCTGGGCGACGTGTTGCTGACCATCAGTTCGTCGGGGAATTCCGAGAATATCGTCCGCGCCATCAATTGGGCGCGTACACATGACGTACGCACGATTGCCTTCACGGGGTTCGATGGGGGCCGCAGTGCCAATTTGGCTGACGTTAATGTCCATGTTCCGGCTCACAATTACGGCGTGGTCGAAGATCTGCACCAATCCGCCATGCACATCCTCGCGCAGTTCGTACGGATGAGGAATATGCCGGCCGAGCTCGTCACAAGACACAAGTTCTGACCGCTGGGGCTGCGGCGGCAACATGCGGCCCCGGACGGGCACTTCCAGTATCGAGAAAGCCCGCCATTGGCCTACAAGAGGGCCTACCGCCGTTTCGGTGCGGTATTCGCTGGCCCAGTCTTAGTCTGAAGTATTCTCGGACGCACCTTTGACCGCGAGGAAGCAGCACCGTCGCGGCACGCGGCAATCGTGTCTTGATAAATGCGTAGAAGAGCGGAATGATTTGTTTCCGGCGTGTAGCGCGCCTCATAATCCAATCGAGCATTGCGTCCCATCTGCCGCATTTTCTCGGGATGAGTAATTGCCCAATCAGCTGCTTTACGCAGGCTAGACACGTTGTTTGGCTCAAAGACCAGCCCAGTTATTGATTCGTGAACTAGATCAACAAGGCCACCAAGATGTGTAGCCAAAACCGGCAAACCGCAAGCGTATGCTTCGATAACCACCAAACCAAACATTTCGTACCAGACCGAAGGCATCACCAAAAACGCGGCGCGCGCCATTTCGGCATAAACCTGTTCCTGGGACAGTCGACCAAGATAAGTAATCTGCCCACTCGGGGAATTCTCGCAAAGTTTTCTCAAAGGACCATCACCCGCGATGCGCAATGGATAGTCCAAGTCCTTCCAAGCATTCACTAATGTTATCAGGCCTTTTTCTTCGCTTAATCTTCCGACAAAGAGTGCACCTCTGCGCGCACAACCGATATTTTCAACTACTGACGGCCCCGCCACACAATTCCCTTTAATTATAATGCGGTCCGATGCTAGCCCACCCTCGACGAATTTCTGCCGCGCGAATTCCGAAAGCACAATGAAGCGATCGACCTTGCTTCGCCAAGTGCCAACCCGTTTATGGAATTCAACCATACAGGCTACAACGAATGTGCCGATGTAGGAGTTCTTATAGACTCGCCGCTTCACAGTCCAGAAACATGGGTGCTTCAGGCTGCGTTCTCGAAGTTGAGCATCGTAATAGAGAAAACTTGTTGGACATAAGATGCGAAAATTGTGCAGCGTCATGACCGAAGGAACCCCGGCCTCGCGGCAGGCGTCGAAAACCGCGGGTGATAATTGTGGAAATATATTATGGACATGCACTATATCAGGTCGGAATTTGGCCAGTTTTGCGACTAGGCGCCTTTTCTCCCATGGGTTATAAATCGTCAGAATTGCCGTCGCTGCCTTGCGCAAAAATCCCTTGATATCGTCATTGTGAACTGAGAAAAGCAAAACTTCATGGCCCTCATTTTGCAGCAACGCCATCTCTTGCCGGACCACGGCGTCCTCGCCACCGGGCTGCTGATAAAAATTGTGAACTAGGAGAATTCTCATCCGGTAATTTTCCACGGCCCAAAAGACATCTTCAACGTAAGCACAGTCCTTTCCATCTGCCCATAATTTCAATACTATAGAAGAATGGTTCTATCTTCGCACGCGAAAAGCAGTATTCGGGCGCTTGTACGTTTCTGCTCGCCCGTAAGGTTTGGCGATTTGGCACGCACCGAACCTGTAAGTTCGGTTTTCGGTCTTGACCGCGGAAGCCCTATAGATCGGTACTATATTGATCAGTTCATCGGCGCAAACTTCAGCGCAATTTCCGGGCGCAGCCTAGAAGTGGGAGAAATTAGGTATCTGAGAAAGTTTGGCTCGCTAGCAAGTCAAAAGTGCATACTGACCCCAGCCCGCGAGATTGCTAAAACCGGAAGTGATGTCGATGAAATCATAATTGGAGACTTGACTGATAACGCATCTTTGCCCGTGAGTCGATTTGATTGCTTTGTGTGCACGCAAACCCTGAATTTCATATACGATGTTAGGGCTGCGATCTACGGCGCACATCATCTTTTGGCAAATCGCGGGAACTTTGTCGGTACGGTGTCTGGGATTTCTCAAATCAGCCGTTATGACATGGACCGCTGGGGAGATTACTGGCGCTTTACAACGCTCTCACTGGAACGCCTTTTGAGCGAAGTTTTTGGCAAGAACGTTGCAGTTGAAAGTTTCGGAAATGCGCTGTCCGCACAACTGAGCCTTCAAGGCGTCGCTGTAGAAGATCTTCCTGACCGCTCATTGCTCGATCACAACGATCCAGACTATCAAGTCGTCATCGGGTTTTGCGCCGAAAAGCGCAATTGAGGGTACCTATGCACGGTCACAGTTTCATCGTCACGACGTCGTGGGATGACGGCCATCCTGCGGACTTAAGGCTTGTCGAACTGCTCTCAAAACACCACATCGCAGCGACTTTCTACGTCCCGTGCCGGAATTGTGAGGGGCGCGACGTGATGGATATGAGGGACGTGCGATCAATAGCGAAAGTATTTGAAATTGGCGCGCATACAATAGATCATGTGGACTTGACTAAAGTTTCCAGTATCGAAGCCAAACATCAAATCGAATCTGGCAAAGCTCGCCTCGAAGATGCACTTGGCACACCTGTATTAGGCTTCTGCTATCCGCGTGGCGGACATACACGATCCATTAGGAACCTAACACAGAAAGCTGGGTTCTTGTATGCGCGCACGACTGCAAATCTTCATCTGAATGCAGGTAGTAACCGTTTTGCCCTGCCAACCACGCTCCAGTTTTTCCCCCATAGTCGTTCGACATATCTACGCAATTTCATAAGCGGCGGGGCCTATAGAACGCGAGTTGTTCCCTTTTTTTCTGCTGTGGCAGTTGAGAGAATCGGAGATCGTGTCAAACGGCTAGCGGATTTCTGCGTTGCACAAGGAACATATTTCCATCTCTGGGGCCATTCTTGGGAGATCGAGGAAAATGGTTTGTGGGGAGAATTGGAGGCGGCCCTTTGTTATATTTCATCGATAGCGCACGAACAAGCAACGAATCTGGAGGTAACGCGAAGACTTATTTCCGACTCTTAGATCTGCATCGCCTTTATCACGCCGTTGACAAAACGCTCCGCCATATTTTCTGTAGTATAGCGTAGTCCAGTTTCTAAGGCCCCAGCCACAAGTTTTTTGTACAATGCGCTATCGCGCAACGTATTTACGACCGCCTTCGCGTATGCGGAACTATTTTCCCATTCCTGCACCATGATTCCGTTATGGCTGTCCCTTAGATAAGCAATCTCGGGACTGTGATAGGGATAGGCCGTGGTGATCATTGGCAAACCCAGCGCAAAGCAATCGAGTACCGCCAAACCAACTAGGCCTGGCATGAGGAAAACTCGGCTAAGTTTTAGGATTTCCACCTTCTCGCGCCCGAATTTTGGACCTAAATATCTTATCCAGGGATATTGTGCAGCGGCGGCTTCGACTAGCGGCCGGTCAGCGCCACTGCCGACGACGACAAGAACAAAATCCGGGATTTCCTGGCGCACAGCCGTACAAGCATCGATTAAGAAGTCAATCCGCTTCTCGCGATAAATTCCTCCGACATAAACGCCTAAATTTTGTGTGTCTATTCCCAGATCGCGACGCAGTCTAGCTAGGTCCTCAGCTTTGATCGAAGTGGAAAGCTGGCGCAATTCTGACGTATCGATTGCGTTGTCGAGTACTGTAATCTTTTCCCGCGAAAACCCATAGCCAGCGATCAATTCCCCTGTTTGCTCAGTGTAAGTGAACCACCAATCGCATTGACGAGCCCAAAATCGTTTCCAGAGTTCCGCCAACTCATTTGGGCGTGTACTTTGAAAATTGCGCCCATGCCCCCAAAGCGCGATGCGGATCGACAACAGCCGCCGCGATGACTGCAATACATAATTTGCGAGCAAGCGATTTTGTTGGCCAAGAACAACAAAATCTTTAGAGTGGAGTTCTCCGAAAAAGGGTTGCCACGTCGCTGCGCTGGCAATTGAGACACCGTAATAATTTCTGATCTTTGTGGCCCAGGGAATTTCGGCACAATCCCCCTTTTCCGCATCCGCCGGTCCTGGCTGGCCGTAAATCAACTTATACTCGATACCAACATTGCTAAGCTTGTCCCGCACGAGTTCGTGGAAATTGACACGGTAATGCGTCAACGTCGCTGTTGTAAAAACAACGCGATGTCCAATGTTATCGAGCGAGTTGTACAATTGATGCCTGAAAGTTATAACTTGTGTACTATCCTGAGATCGTCGGCAAATTTTCTTTGCGATGCCACTGCCCGAGCCGCGTTCCCGCAAGTCGAACCGTTCGAAAAAATGCGCGCTTCACGGATGGCTTCGTCGTGGCAATTGCCGTTCCCAAAATGATCCCATGAAAATCACTCCCCTGATAAGTCAAAAAGAACACGAGGCTAGCGGCGACCAAGACTAACAAAAGGCTGTCATATCCCTGCCCCTGGTAACGCGTTCCCAGTTGCCGAACTCGCACAAAAAGCTTGCCCACCGTTGTCACCCATGCCCCGCTAGCGAAGGCGATCCCGGCTGCACCGGTATTATACAAGAGTTGAACATAGAAATTGTGAGCAGAGAAGGTCACGTCGAGAAGGTGCCCACGAGGATCAAGTATATAAAGGACATAATCTATGCCGTAGGGAAACCCAAATAGCCAAGTGCTGATTCCGCTTTCTGCCCACCTCGTCGTCATTGTTTGCCATATGACGAGGCGATCATAACCGGTCCCACCCGAAAGGTCGGTTGCCGAGGAGAAAGAGTTCGAAATTCCCTGTACTGCCGAGCCACCCCATTGTGTGGAAAATAACGTGACTGCAATCAGTCCGCTCACCACGAGAATAGCTCCCGCGCCTAATGAGGTCATTCCCGATAGATGCTTGCGTTCCAACAAAAGCAGCACACTCAGACCTGCCATCGTCGCCGTCCATGCGGAGCGGTGCTGCAGCACGACGACAATGAAAAACAGCCCTACCGAGAGGAGGATCAACCAGTTCTTTGGACGTTTAATATATAGGTATAGTGCTGAAATTGCCGAGAATGCTATGAAACAAGCGGTTTGTGCGTTCACAACGCGCAAAGGTATACCAGCGCCCACAGCAGAATAATCGCTTAACCCGAGGGCGTCGGAAACCCAACGGAAAAGGACTAATAGGCCAAGCACGCCTCCTACCAAAATCCAAACTAAGCACAGGCGCCGCAGATTTGCCGATGTCGGCCTGAAAGTCATGAAATATAGAGCGGCACTCCAGTAGTACCAATGGGGTCTACTCTCGACTACCGCGTTCGTGCCGTAGGGGCCAAAGCCGCGCAAAAGCGAGAACGCAATTAGCACGCCGAACATCAGCCAGAAAATCGATGCAAGTCCGCTGATGTTACGAGTATTTGCTAAGATACGAAGAACACTGGCTGCAACTAGAACGACGGCCACAACGTCCTGCGCAAATATATTAACGCCGACGTTGACGGGCGGAATTCCCTCAACGACAATTTCGATGACAAAGACTGCAAGTATCGCACCAAGACCGAATGCCGACGAGCGATGTGCCCGATAAACTGCCAGCAGCGCGGCGGCAATAACCACAATAGACATGGCCACGCTAATGATAGTCACAGCATCTCCAACTGGATCATAAATGTCAGCATATCAAGAAACTGCGCGACTTGCTGGCGGTTTTCCGGTCAATTCACGATACACCGCCACATAGCGTGCAACGCCTTCTTCAACACCGAATTTCGACCGCGCCCCGTCTGCATACCCCGCAGCAAGTGCTTGGCGATCAGCGATCGAGAGTTGAATAAAGTTATCGAGCTTGATCGCGATGTCGCTTGCAGTTGGCGCTGCAAAAAGCATGTTGGGAAACCAATTCCGGAAATCGCGAAGGCCCGGCGATTCTGCGACAAGCACTGGGAGACCACAGGCTAGAACTTCCAGCAGAGATATGGGCAATCCCTCATAAAACGAGGGCATCACAAAAAGATCGCTCGCATGAAAGAGAGTCCGGACGTCAGAAAATGCACCGAGAAAGTGTATCTTACTACCAAGTTCAAGGGACAAAGCCAGTTGACGCTCGTCGTGATCATCATTTTCGTGCCCCGCATGAAGATAGACGACGTGCGAATCTTTACACAATCGGCCAAGTGCCTCGATGATAGCAGTGTGGTTCTTTACCGGCGAGCAATTTCCCACGCTAACCAGAACAAGCTCTTCGGAAGATAGACCGAGGCTCTTACGTGCTGCTACCCGCTCGTGTTCTGTAGGCGGACGAAAATGATTGCTATCGTACCAGTTCAGGCAAAGAATTGTGGGGTTCCGAAAATATTTCCACTCAGTGGCTTGCACCGATGGACTAATCGCTAACTGGCGCACGCCCAAAAGGCGACTCAATGTCCGTGTCAACTGTCTGCGCTTTCTAAGCCAGCCGGTAAACGTGAAATTGTTATGGATCGTGCGGACGAGCCTCGCATAAGGCACGACGCTTGCTGCCACCCAGACCGAGGCCTGCTCGGCGTGCATGTGCACGATATCGTAGCGCCCAATTTGCACAAAGTTGCGAAGACTCCGGAAAAAACGAAAGCTCCGGGAAAACGGCAAGTGGTGGATAATGTACCCGGCGTCCTTCAAGGCTTGTGCATAAGGGCCGACGCTATTCTCACCGGTCGAGAGGATTTCGCAGAATATACTGTTGGCTTGGAAATAGGGGGCGGCAACACGCAACATCACTTCTGCCCCGGACGGACGCAGTTCGTTGAGGACATGCAGAATTCGCAGCGGTCTACCTGCGTTGTCGTGCAAGCTCGGCATATATAGCTTCATAGCGGCTCGCGACCTGTTCGATGTGGAACCGGTTCTTTGCCGACTCTTGGCCCGCCATCCCTAAGCGAACCCGATCATCCTCGTTTTGAGCAAGCCGCAGCATAGCCTCTGCCAAGCGATCCGGCGAGCGGACATCCACTAAAACACCGCATTCTCCCATGCCAAGGGTCCAGGGAACACCCCCGCTGGATATTCCGCCGATCACCGGGATGCCAAGGGACATTGCCTCGACCAGCGACATGGGGTGCGCCTCTTCTAAGGCCGGGTGAACTAGCACGTCCACATCTCGAAGGAGTCGTTTCTGGACATCCGTGTGCTGCGGCAAGTACCCAAGGAATTCAATACCCGCATCCCAGCCCCGCTCCCGTGCCCAGCAGGCCGCGCCCTCTTGCGGTCCATGGCCAACGCCGAACATCAATAGCCGCGCACCCGCAACTTGGCTTCTAACCTTCGCAAATGCTTCGATGGCCGTTTCACCATTCTTGCGTCCAGACCAGCCCATCAAAGTCGTGGCGAACGTAATGGGCGTGCTCAGATCTCTTTGGTGGATATGCGTGAAACGCGACGCCGGCATACCATTGGGAATGATATCAATTGGTTTGCTGTGGAAGCCATATCGCCGCAAATGCTCACCGACATAGGGAGAAACAGCGATAATTTTTTGTGCACTCCGGCCCGCCATATAAGCCATGATCGTTCTTATCGTTCGGTATTTTGTAAAATCATAGCGCAGAACGTTCCAGGGCGCATCGTGCGCCGTAACAAGGTGTGGCAGTCCGCTCCTGCTGGCACCCAGCGCGAATTCATAGGTCCAATGGGCATGCAGGACGGTAGGATTTTCCCGAACAATGGCTCGTGTGAGATAATGTCGTTCTGTTGCAAAGAAATTGTGAGCGGGCCTTGCTGTGTATGGACCGACGCATATCTTTAGCCGTTCGCCTTCGAGAATCTTTTCCGTGCTTGCCAGCGGATCTAGCGTGAAAATGATCATCCGCCGGCCGCGCCTCAGCATCTCGTTGCACAGTAGTCCCATCGCTGGAGAACCAAGCCCCTTGGGATAGTTGCCCGCGAAGACCGATTCCGGCAGGTGGGAACGGAAATCATCGATTGCAACGGGGGCAACCATCCCGATCACATCGTCCCGATGCATCCCGGCACCGCCGGTACCAGCCAAGCCGACGATCGAAACATTCATGTTAACGCACCAAGACGCAGAAAGCGTCGCATCGCCTGAGGAAGCGGTAAATCGACGAGCAAGTAACTGCCAATTGCACCACGGACGATGGGTATGTGTAAAAGCAGAAGCATCAGCAACAGCAACAGAACAGCGCCTGCAACATCAAATAAGAGCTGCACGATTGGTACGAAGCCACCTAAATAGAACTCTGCGCCTAAGGCGCCCAATATTGCGATGCCGCCGAGCAGGAATGGTCCAATCAAGCGGCTCTTCACTTCGTCGATACCCATGCCCGTCAGTACCATGAAGGCGCCCATCAAAAGCAGGAACCGCAGGGTGTAGATTGCACAAACACCCCAGGCGATTGCTACAACGGAAATTTGCGCTAGCAATAGGAACAGTGGGATCATAACGGCCACAGTGATTATCTGCATTCGGATTTCATACGACACCTTATTAGTAGCTTCGAGCGACGGTCCGACAAGACACAGAATGCAGTGTGCAATCATTGCCAATGCGAGAGGCCGAGCTAAGGGAACCGCACTTATCCACTTTGATCCGTAGACTCCTAAGACCAACGTTCGAGGGACCACCGCTGCCACCATGAAAAGCGGGATGCAGATAGTGCCTACGCCGCTCACCGAAACAAGAAACGCCCGCTTGACGCGTTCCATTTCCGACTGTGCGCGAGCGCTTGCCGCGAACAGGACAGTCTGGACATTGTTCACGACACCGATGATCGGAATATTCACCAGAGCCATGACGCGATTGTAAAGGCCGAGATCCACAACGCCGATGTAGCGTCCGATAATCAAGGAGTCGAAATTCCCGATGCACCAGCTGAGAATATTGGCACCGATTATCTTACTGCCGAAAGAGAACAACCCGTGCGAATGCGGCCGGAACACAGGTCGTAGATCAAGCTTCGCTAGCATTAGCAGAATTGCGGAATTGAGCCCAGACTGGAGGACCTGTGCTGCCACAAGACTCCAATAACCGAACTTGAGTAATGCGAGCGGGATACCGACTAGAAGATAGCCGCCGAGATATGACACAGCGCCCGCGACCTGAACAGCTTTGAAGTTGAGATCGCGGCGCAGAAGTGCAGAAGAGGATTGCCCTAAGGCCTGGAGCACAAAAATGCTCATCATGACCTGCAAGGCTGAAACAGCCTCGGGACTTGAGAAGAAACCGGCGACGGGCCTGGCAACACCTACACCCAGCAGAGTCAGCGCAATGCCTACGCAGATCTGGGCCCAGAACACAAACCGTACGTCGCGCTCGTGGAGTTCATCGCGCTGCACCAAGGCAGAACCAAAACCCATATCGGCTACTAGATTGGCCACGCCGATCACTAGCCACCCCACGGCAACTATGCCAAAGGGTTTCGGCCCAAGCAGCCGGGCGAGAATAATTCCGATCACGAATTGCGCGGTAATGCGGAACCCGTTGCCCAGAAAATTCCACCTCAGTGCCGAGCGGCTGCGCGAACCAAGATCCTTCATGTTTATTCTCGCATGCCCAATCTTGTCAGCCTAGCCACCGCGCTCCTGTTTCTTCGCGCTTACAGTTGGTGTTTTGCACATGTATCGCGCCGAGCGGGACCAACGCCGCCGCCCTTCATTACGTCGTAACTCGAAATTCACGGTCGTCGCGCGACAACTAACACCATATGCGCGGTCCATGTCTTAGGCAGTACGGATTTGATGAATTTTCCAAACATATTCAACCGAACCGGACTTTGTCCGTCGTAGCTCCCGACAAGCTGCCCAAACACCTGGAAAATTCTGTCCTTGTTGTAAAGCAAACGAATCTCGTCCACGACAAGTCCTGCGTCCGATATCATTTTTGCGGCCTGCACTCGGCTGTAACGGTACTCGTAAAAATCAGTTCCTATGCAAGAATCGTACAGATATTTGACGGGCAAGCTCGGATTCACTCGCTTCTTTATGGCGGTAACCCTAGAGAGTTCGTCTCGGCGTGTGTAATGGATGAGTTTTTTTCCAAAGAGGGATCGGATAAAATTGCTACCCAGCAATCTATACTTGATCGGATCGATAATCCTCTCCAGGATAAACATGATGTTCACGTGAGGCACCGTGAAAATCACAATGCCGCCTCGTTTAAGGACGCGATACATTTCGCGCGGTGCCGAACCCGGTCCGTCAATCAGATGCTCAAGAACGCCGAGCGACATGATTGCATCGAACTTTAGATCTTCAAATGGCAGTTGGCGTACGTCTCCCAAATCGAGCTTTAGATCGGGATATAAGTTGTTGAAACGTTCGACATCACGGCCATTAAGTTCGATACCTTGGGCGCGATACCCTTTGTCGCACAGGAATTTGATCCAGCGCCCGGACCCCGCCCCCGCCTCTAGAATTGAACAACCGGGCTCAAAAACCGATTGAACGACGGGCCAAAGTTCATCTTCTGCACAATTGGCGGAAAATATTTCCAGAGGCTTATCGCTGAAGTCGAAAAGGACGGTGTCTTTTTGGACAGTGTCCGACATTTCAATTACCTCCGTGTATGCAAAACCATTCAAAAACGATCAGAAATGTTCGACAATCCACGAGCGATGCAAAACAGTTTGGTATCTCGCCGCTGCAAATTTAATTCGCGCCTCTTGCTTGTCTTTTCGGAAATATCATCTCGCGATAACCTGCAAGCCCCGCGATTACCCCAAGTACGCCTCCGTGACGATAGGCGAAGACTATCCATTCGCGGAACGGCAGACCGAGCGGTGTATTCACCAGCCGTACCCTCTGGGCTAAGGAGTGGGCCGAGTTCTTCCACGCTCCTGACCTCGTATTCGGCCTGCACCAGCCGACGAACCCTGGGCACGTCCACGTCTTGAAACCCACTTTGCGTGCTCTGAGTCCGTAGTCGAAATCGCCCATATGCTGAGTGAACCGGCAATCCATGTTGCCAATTTTTTCTGCCACTGCTGCCGGAATGAGTACGGCATTCCCGTTCATCGTCTCGCAAACAACGGGCTCACGCTCATTCGGTTCGACCTTCTCAAATCTCAGCGGATGCCAAGACCTACGCTGACGACCGCCATACGTCATGAGGCCAGTATCTGGATCGCACGTTGCACCTACGACAATTACAGGCCTGCCTTCCCGCATTAAGACGCACTGATATGTTTCTGTTAAGTTGACGATCGCGTTGGAAAAAAGTTCCACATCGTCGTTGAGCCACAAAAAGAAATCATGACCTGCCTTCATTGCTTCGCTAAAGGCAAGTCGCATTCCTCCACCCCAGTATAAATGGCCATTTCCCTTCATGAGGTGGACGTACGGGAATTCCTTGCGAACCGCATCGCCTGTCCCATCAGAGCTGGCATCATCCACAAGATATACGTCTATTATTGTCGCGTCCGGCAACGCGGCACTAGCCAAATCACGAAGGCATCGCAAGGTGGCGTGTTTGCGGTTATAACAGGAAAGCAATACAGCAATACTAGGCATCGGCGTTATTACAACTTAGCCTTCAGCTTCGATAACTTATGTGCGTTGAATCTGTCACTAGGCACCGGCCTCATAACCAATAGCAGATGGTAACGATAAGACATACGGCTGCAGGGAAATCGCAAGCCAATTTATCGTGTCGGGTAGCTATCCAACGGATAGTCTTTGATCCTGCTGAACACGCGCTCGGTGGTATTACGTCTGCGATTCAGTCGGATTTATCTCGAGACCGTCAACGGGTTCCCTTAGAAATTCGTGAATAAGACGAATCGTCAGCAACGAAATCTGTGGGGTCTATGACGTTGCGCGACGCCCTATTTCAACTGGTATATTTTTCCGAGGTCTTAAGTATCATCGCTTTATGACGATACCGGACAGCCCATTACCGGACAACGGCATTAAATGATCTAAAATAAATTTCGTTGCAGCAATAAGGACACGTCCCCGACGGCCACCTCCAACGGCACCTCCAATTTTGGCGTAAACTATGTTGTGGTGCCAATAGGAGAAGCTCAGATTGTCGAATTTGTTGGGGGCCAGATAGCTGGAGGCCACATCTTCGACCAGGCTTTTGGTCCAGCGGAACACATAATTCACCGCATCACCATTCGTCTCCCACGTTTTTCCGATCAACTTTCCGACGATGGAGTTGTGCGGTTCTATGAGAATGGCGGCGACACGCGCCACACGGATTGCCTCCGTAAATCCCCGGACAGGGGAAGACAGATGATGAAGCCCATCCTGAATTATCACGACATCGTAGGAGTTGTCCGGGACGTCAAGATTTTCGGCGTCCATCGCGATACCCTTTAGTCGAGGGTCGCGTTTCATTCCGACCTCGACACCGATGGGTGACAGATCGGAAAAAGTCACATTGGAGTAGCCGAGATTGGCGCAAACAGAAGCTTCTCCTCCATCTCCGGCACACGTGAATAGAAGCGAAGATCCCAATGTGAAACGATCTGCACCCACATAACGGTGAATTCGCGTGAATGTTTCACGGATGCGCCATGAGACAAGATATTGCGTCAGCGGATCTTCCCACGTGACTGCATGAATGCGCGTTGGATCGCCATAAGAATTATCGGAGTATTCCTGCTGCTTCTGCTTCTGCTTGTGCACAGTGCTAGCAGCCGACACAGGAAATGTAGTCATGACGGTTACGTTTCCTACCGTTTGCAACCAGAGCGCTGACAGGTCAGGGCCACGCTAGCTCCTACTTCAGTAGACTTAAGTTCGAGACCGCCGCTCCCGGCGTCTCATAGCTTCCGCGGCGGAGAAGTGCGCGTAATATCCATATCTTTTTCGCCGTTCCGCTTATCAAAACCGACTTCATATTCGACGATATAGAGCGGGCGCCTCTGTACCTCAACGAATATGCGACCTATATATTCACCAAGAATACCAATGAATATGAATTGCACCCCCCCAACCAGTAACACCGCAGAAAGCACTGCTGTCGCGCCCGACGGCCAGTATTGCGTATACAGACGCATCCCAACGGCAAAAGCCATTCCGAGCAAAGACAACCCCGACATAATAAATCCGAGCACTGCCGCAGCGCGTAGTGGCTTTATTGAAAACGAGATAATGCCATCAATTGCAACGATCATCGAACGGCCGAAGCTGTAATTCGTCTCGCCGCGTAACCGTTTTTCACGCTTAATCGCTATTTTGCTAGCAGGGAATCCCGGCCAAACAGATAGTCCTCGCATGAAGCGCGTGTGTTCTTTGAGCGCAACTATAAAGTTCACCAGCTGTCGATCGAGCAGTCGGAATTCTCCGGCGTCGGCTGGAATCGGTGTATCCGAAACAAAGCGAAGAAGGCGATAGAATATAAAAGCTGCTGCAACATATATTGCAGAAGTGTGCACGCTGCGGCGCTCAACATAAACAAGTTTGAAGCCCTTTCGCCACTCTTCAATCAGGAGAGGGATGGCCTCTGGTGGATCCTGGAGGTCGGCGTCCATGAGGACCGCCGCGGCGCCCGAAGCGTGCTCGAGAGCCACTACAATGGCGACTGATTGCCCGAAGCTGCGGGACAAGCGGATCAATTTCACCCGCGTATCGCGGCGCGCCATCGCGAGAATAATTTCGGGCGTGTCGTCGGCGCTATCGTCAGCAAAGATAAGTTCGAATTCCGCTTCTGGCAGTGCGGAAAAAACAGCGTCTATGCGTTTATAGAGCTCACCGACATTTTCGCGCTCATTGTGCGTGGGCACAATGATCGAAATAAGGTATGACGTGGGAGTATCTGTGTTCGACAAAGTATTTTGAATCATGAAATTGGCTGGCCCCAGAGTGTAGTTATGCTGCGATATTAATTTAGAAGTGTTATAGATGCCAGTGATCGGGTGGCCCGCGTAACGACTCGTCGCGAGGCCTTCTCACGCGGTCACGCCGTCAGCCGCATCAATTTGCTTCTTCCACATACGATAAACCAACACGATCGCTGCCAACGTGAAGAACGAGCCGATGTATGGCCCCACTCCAAAGTGAAATAGATAGACACTATAAGCCAGCAAAGAAGCGCACTGCATCAACACCGCAACTGGCCATGACCGTGTTATTACGAACGCCATCACATAGCTAAAAACGTCAGCAGGGAAGAAATATCGTTCATGCATCTTGGGAAGCAGAAACGGCATCAGGAGCAACGACGCGACGACTACAAGAAATTTCTCTTTTGTACTCGACCCTAGTTCTCTGCTTCCCAAATATGCAATCGCCAAGCCTCCAATGACGGCCAGCAGTTCGCCCACATATGTTCCCATCTGATTGCTTAAGAGATTGAATTTCTGCACAAACATGTAGAAGTTGGGGGCCTGTGCAGACAGACCATATGGAATATTTGCCTGGCCAACGTAAATCAGCAGAAGGTCGTGCCATGGCCGGCCAGCGAGAGCCGCGGGGAACATTGCAACAACATAAACCGCTGGGATTGCCAAGAGATCACGCCAGCGCAGTTCGCCACGCAATAGCAAGTAAAGGACGTAAGGGCCGATAAAGATTGTTTGCATTTTAATCGAGAAGGCGAAACCCAAGCAGATCAGAGCTAGCAGCGAGCGGTCTTTGAGCGTACAGAGGAAGAAGGCGAGAACAAAAACCAGATAGATGATGTCCGCCTGGGCCCAAAGGGCACTTTCAATCGCCACCGTCGGGAGCAGCAGAAAGAGAATACCGCCAAGCACCGATATCTCGTTGTCTTTCCTGAATTCCTTGATGATGAAGGCGACGAATAAAGCGCCCAGAAGATTAAAGAGAATTGAAACGATTTTGATCAGCACCACGGGCGAGAAATATCCGTGCAGCGGGCTGATTAGGCCAAGCAGGTAAAGATAGGTTGGCGGATAGCCCGCATATTCCCCAGCCATTGCCGGATAGCCACGTTTTGCGATCACGATCATCCAATTCACCATGTCGCCGTACATGAAGCGATCATCGCGCAGGATCATCACGTAATAGACGAGCGCGGTCAGCAGCACTGCGGTCGCACAGCCGATGGAAACCGCATGCATCCTACCAAGTTTTAAATGTGACATGCGGCCAGACAGGTGAGATCTCCGATATGTACCGACGTTGCTGCAGTGACGCTGTGGGCTTCAGGCATCCACAATAAAGCATGCAAAGCGATTATTCACCTCGTATTCCTGTCACTCAGAAAACACCCAGAACCTCTGCAAGATATAGCTGGCGCACATAGTGACAAGCACTGACAACGTCATGCCGATTCGTATATCAAAGCCAAACGCGGTGACTGCCTTGGCAATAACCAGGGTTATCCCATATGAAGTGCAGGTCATCACCGCGTAACGAGCTATCGAGGGAACCGTGCCGCTCAAGCTGTGTGCGTGCCATGCCCAAGTGTAAAGTCTGTTAGCTGTGTAGTGGAAGGTGATGGAAAGGAGATATGCGACTGTTAGTGCCACGAGCGGCCGCAACCCAAGCCGTGCGAAGAGGGTTTGCAGACCGATATAAAGGACGAATGTACTGCCTCCGACGAGTAGAAACTGCGGCAGCTTGCGAAAATGCGTCAATTCATGTTTTCCGCAATGATAATCAACTGCCATCCAAAGGGCGTGTTCCGTAAATTGAATCTAAAAAGTAACCCAAAAGCGGCGAAAACAATTCGCACCAGGATTGAGGGCGAGCCATTAGTGCTCGTGGCAGCGTCGTGACGCGCCTTTTCTCCGCGCAGACGAGCTATAATTTTATACAGATTGAAGAACGGAAACCCCGCGCGATAGACCTTTGATACCTTTAGGCCTGCGCTCTGGATCAGAGTAGTGATCGAGTCGGGCGTGAAATGTTGCCGGTGACCGATTGACCGTTCAAAGGCGTTCATTGGCCCGCTAGGAACCGTGATGATCAACCGACCACCCGGCGCCATGAATTGCCGTACGTTGATGAGAAACTTGCGCGGATGATCCAAATGTTCGACGACCTCGGAGCAAAGACACAATGTTCCTATTCCGTGAACTTCGGGATAAGGGAGGTCATCGGCCTGCAGATCGACCTGGTAGAATTTCGCGCTAAGTGTTTTTCTTCGGGCGATACTGATGCCAACTTCGCTCAGTTCAAGACCTAGTACGCGACAATTCTGCAGATCTGGTGCCAGCATGCGAATAAGGTCGCCTTGCCCTGAACCGAAATCTATGATCGTGTCGATCGGCCTGCAAAGGTTCCGGACAAGCTGTGTCAACAGTCTATGACGGTATAGTTGAGCGGGGTTGAGTTCCGTGGCGTTATTGATTTCATCCCAATGCTTGTCCCAAGCGTCACGATCGGGAAGAAATTGCCCGTGATCATCCGCCGCCATGATAACTTAGTTCCTTGTTCCTGCGTTCGCCAACTTATGATCAATACATGGTATCTTCATCTATGCATCCACTCAGGCGCGGAGACCACAGCTATTGGTTCCACGGTCTCGTTGCTCGCACGGCACGTTAGACGCACGCTGAAGCATCGCTCTAAGTTCCGTAGCGGTGCTGTCGCCAAGCTCTGCCTATCTCTGCTCTAAGCGGCTTAACAGCAAACTTTGGAGCAAGAAGCAGAAGTCGCCCCGCCACATATACCGCGAGGTTCGCAAAACAATTGGTGCAGCCATTCCAGACCGGAGCGCTGCATCCATTGTTCCTGTTTCGGCGTGCTGATCCCGATCAAAGCAATCTTCGCTCTGGACCGTCGGATCACGCCCAAGACACATTCGTCCTCATCCCGATCCCGCACGTGGAACGCAAACAAACAATAGCTCGCAGTATGCAGACACATGCATTGTCCCAATAGCTCCACCGAAATCGTATCACCGAACTCCCGGTAGTCACCCGCCAAACGTCAGTTGTGCTTTCTCATTACGGGCGCGTCGTCCAGCAACTTACCCGCGCCAATTTCTCTCGCTATCAGCAGCAGAAACCGCGGGACAACATTCGCATAACGCTTAAATAGGCGCCGAGGATCATACACTAGACGAAACAACCATTCCAAACCTAATGCAGTTATAAAGTGCGGTGCGCTAGGGCTTAAGCCTGCGATAAAATCAAAACCCGCTCCAATAGCCACAACCGGAACTTTTGAAAAGCGTTTCGACAGACGAACCGCGAGCCGTTCTTGCTTGGGTGTGCTCAGCCCAACCCATATGATCGTAGGTTCGGCCGAGCGTAACTGTTGGCATATGCCGTCTAGTTCTTCATCACCCAACACGCAGAAAGGTGGATTATAAACGTCCACGTGAACATTCGAATTCATCGTGCGCAGATGTTGGATCATTTTGTCTGTAACGCGTGGTGTCGCGCCAAATAGCACATGCCGGATCTGCGCGTTTCCATCTTGAGCTACGACATCCCGTACAAGTTCACGCCCCGTCACTCGCTCGACGGAATGGCCGCGCCACCGGGCAATCCACACGACTGGCTGTCCATCTAGTGTATTCATGCTGGCCGTATTAAGAATTTCTCTAAAACCTAGATCGTCTTGCGCCGAAACAACACCGTGAGCACCGGTCACGCATACATAACCGCCAGTGCCTTCTTTGGCGGCGCTTAGCAGCCATTGCGCAGCACGTCCCCGGTCAAAACAAGAAAAGCGAATGCCACAAATCGTCGTTCTCGGATGGTCCTCCTGCGCTCTAGCTTTGTAGGTTGCACTTTGCATCTACTTTGCAGTGGTCAAATGTTGATTGTTGCCACGCGTGCGCTGCACCTGCCCCTCGATCCAAGTGTATGTCTTCTCGAGACCCTCACGGAGTGAATGCGAGGGTGCCCAACCGAGAGTTTTCTTGATGAGCTTATTGTCCGAGTTGCGGCCGCGAACGCCGAGCGGGCCCGGAATATGTTCAATATCGAGGCGCTTTCCTGCGATATCCATTACCATCTGAGCGAGCTGATTTATCGTCACCATTTCGTCAGACCCTATGTTGAACGGCCCGGTGTGCGCAGAGCGCAATAAGTGCAACGTGCCTTCAACGCATTCGTCGATATAGAGGAACGAGCGCGTCTGATTACCGTCGCCCCAGATTTCGATCGTACTGCCGTCTTTTGCTTCGGCGACTTTTCGGCAGAGAGCGGCCGGCGCTTTTTCCTTTCCGCCGCTCCAAGTCCCTTCGGGGCCGAAGATGTTGTGATAGCGTGTGATCCGGCATTCCATGCCGTAGTTACGATTGAAGGCGAGATAGAGACGCTCGCTGAATAATTTCTCCCAGCCGTACTCGCTGTCCGGCGCGGCAGGATAAGCGGAGCCCTCTGCGCAATTGGGATTGTCTGGGTCTTCCTGATTGTACGCCGGATACATACAGGCCGACGAGGAATAAAATATCCGCTTCACGTTCCGCTTGTGGCACGCGTCAACCATGTTGAGGTTGATGGTTGCGGAATTGTGCATGACATCGGCGTCGTGTTCGCCCGTGAAGATGTAACCGGCGCCGCCCATATCGGCCGCGAACTGATAGACCTCGTCGAATTTGCGGTCGACAATGGCCCGACACAGTTCTTGGTCGCGTAAATCGCCAATAACGAAATCGTCGGCTGCCGTCTCTGAAAACTCGGGAAATTTCAGATCAACGCCGCGGACCCAAAAGCCTTCACTCTTGAGGCGCTTCACAACATGACTTCCGATGAAGCCGCCAGCTCCGCACACAAGTGCTTGCTTCATTACGTTGTGCCTTTCATACAAATTCTTGCTGCTTCCAATTCGCGTCAATCAATTTGGGAAGTTATGCCTTGCCCCCAGCATCGGGGCTTCGCGAATTGCCACAGCTATCTACCTGCCCTCGATTCAGCGCTTTGCTTGCTGGCACCCTCAGCATAATTGGCAAGATACCAGCGATACGTGCTCTCCAACCCATCACGAAGTGAAATTCCCGGCGCCCAACCCAGCGCACGAATTATGTCAGCGCTCATCAGTTTGCGAGGCGTGCCGTCCGGTTTGGAGAGGTCATGCGTAATCTTGCAGGTGAAGCCGACGGCTTCGCAGACGAGTTTCGTTAACTCGAGAATCGTCAGGTCTTCGCCGGGGCCGACATTAATGTGACCGTCGTCCGAATAGACCTTCATCAGATGCACACAAGCGTCGGCGCAGTCGTCAACGTGCAGAAATTCGCGGCGCGGTGTGCCGGTGCCCCAGATCACGAGTTCCCTGTCGCCGCGCTGTTTGGCTTCGTGCGCTTTGCGGATCAGCGCCGGGATGACGTGGCTGGTGCTCAGGTCGAAATTGTCCCCCGGCCCGTAAAGGTTCGTCGGCATCGCCGAGATGAAATCGCAGCCATATTGCTTGCGATAAGCCTGGCAGAGTTTGATGCCGGTGATCTTGGCGAGCGCATACCATTCATTCGTGGGCTCAAGCGGACCGGTTAGGAGAGCCTCTTCCGGTATCGGCTGCGGCGCCAGCTTCGGATAGATGCAGCTTGAGCCGAGGAACAGAAGCTTCGAGACCTTCACGCGATAAGCGGCCTCGATGACGTTCGCCTCGATCATAAGGTTGTCGTAGAGAAAATCGGCCGAATACGTGTCATTGGCAAGGATGCCGCCGACCTTCGCCGCCGCGAGGAAGATCGCATCCGGCTTCGTGTCTCCTATCCAGGCACGCGTTGCGGCCTGGTCTCTCAAATCGACGGACCTGTAATCGACAGTGAGGATTTCGCAATTCTCGCGCGCGAGGCGGCGCACGATCGCCGAGCCGACCATGCCGCTATGGCCCGCGACCCAGACGCGCTTGCCTGCAAGTGGGAAAATGACCTCAGTCGACATGACGGCGCTTCTCGTCGGCAATGGTCTTGAGATCTTCGCGCACCATTTCTGTGCAAAGGGCTTGCGCGCTCGTCTCGTGCTTCCAGCCGAGCTTGGTATGGGCCTTGGTCGCATCACCGATCAAAAGATCGACTTCGGTGGGCCGGAAGTATCGCGGATCGACTTGCACGAGGCAGCGCCCGGTCGCGGCGTCATAGCCCTTTTCCTCAACGCCGCTTCCTTTCCAGCTCAATGTGACGCCGACTTCGGCAAACGCCCATTCGACGAACTGGCGCACCTTGGTGGTCACGCCGGTGGCCAGCACATAATCGTCCGGCTCGTCTTGCTGCAGCATCAACCACATGCCGCGGACATATTCGCGGGCATGGCCCCAGTCGCGTTTCGCATCGAGATTTCCGATATAAAGCTTGTCCTGGAGACCGAGATGGATGGCGGCCACGGCGCGCGTGATCTTGCGGGTTACAAAGGTTTCGCCCCGGATCGGACTTTCGTGATTGAACAGAATTCCGTTCGAAGCATGCATGCCGTAGGCTTCGCGGTAGTTCACGACAATCCAATAGGCATAGAGCTTGGCAACGCCATAAGGCGAACGTGGATAGAAGGGCGTGCTCTCGTCTTGCGGGACCGCTTGCGCCTTGCCGTATAGCTCGGACGTCGAGGCCTGATAGAAGCGAGTCTTTTTCTCCAGCCCAAGGATACGAATGGCTTCGAGCAGGCGCAGCGCGCCGGTGGCATCGGCATTCGCCGTGTATTCGGCGGTCTCGAAACTGACCTGGACATGGCTCTGTGCGGCCAGATTGTAGATTTCATCGGGCTGAGTTTGTTGGACAATGCGGATCAGATTGGTCGAATCCGTCATGTCTCCATAATGGAGGATGAAGCGCTGGTTCTGCTCGTGCGGGTCTTGGTAGAGATGCTCGATACGGCCAGTGTTGAACGACGAGGATCGCCGCTTGATGCCGTGAACGGTGTAGCCCTTTTCAAGCAGCAACTCGGCGAGATAGGCGCCGTCCTGGCCCGTCACGCCGGTGATCAATGCGACCTTTCCAGTATGTTTATCCATTATCGCAAGCCTTGTTTCCGCGGGTTGAGAACTGACGTCACGCTATCGCCGTTGCCGCGATTTCCCGCCAAATCCCGCTATTTCCCGTCATATCCCGCAATTCCGCCCACGCATGCGATAGGGCCCCCTATCGCACTCAGGCGTCCGGCGACCTCCCCATGGCAATACAACGTTTGCACTACTGGAGCGGATTTTGTTGTCCGCGTTTGGCAATTTTGGTGAGATCTTTGCGGATTTGGTCTTCGTCGATGGCTTTTTCGTCGAACGATAAGCCTGGAACGCCGCCACCGCCCTTGGGTGGACAGCGCCCCGCGCCGTCGATGTATCGGGGATAAAGGGCGCCCGGATCGGCGGGCCATAATTTCTCGATGTGCAGCTCGTGTTCCCAGCTATCACCCATGTCGTAGAAATAGCAGAAGCGCTTGTAGCCGGCTTCGGCGAGATCGGCGAGGCTGACGCGGCCTCCATCCGCACTGTAACCTCCGATCTTGTAGTGGAAGAGGTGGTCATGCTCCCACCCCATGACGGCCTGGATAATGGGATGAAGCGTCTTCAGTGTCGTCGTCGCCTTGACCTCGATCCGGCGCCAGATGGGCGGCTCGCTGTCTTCGAGCGTGATCTTGAGGCAGGCGACGGTACCCTTCATGCTGTGAGCCTGACTGATGCGGCGCATCATCTAGCCACCTAAAGACGACACGCTACCGCCGTTCGGGTGAAACGACGTTCCACCCGTGGATGATATGTTGCCCTGCGACGCGCTAAGCCGCAGGGGCGAGCATTTCCGACCGCGTGGACACGGAGACCGCGCGGCCCATCAAATCCAGCAGCACGCGAACACGCCCCGATGCGTCGAGGTGTTCAAGCGTGCCGATAAAATCCACGAACGGCCCGTCGCATATTTTGACCGACTGACCGATTTTCAGCGACGATGCCCAATCGATTGCGCCGTCTTCGCCAAGGCGCGTCTTGATCGCTTCCACAATGCCAAACGGGACCGGTTGCGGCATGTCGCTTTGCATGATGAGGCGCGCAACGCCGAAAGTTCCGTTCACGCTGCGCCAACGTTCGCGCGTGACGTCCAAGCTGAGAAATAGGTAATTGGGGAAAAGCGGCGCAAGAACATGGGTCATCCTCCTCGCATGACGCACGGTTTTGCGCAGGCGCGGACAGAAGACGTGATAGTTTTGCCTCTCCAAGTGAAAGATGGCGCGGGTTTCCCCGTGCGGCTGAGTTTGGACAACATACCAGCGCTCGCCGGTAAGCCGGTCGGCCATCGTCGCACCGGCGTCACTTAGGTGTAGGGGGATCGCGGGGCGCGGGACCAAGCCCGATTGTTCACTGAGCAAGGCACGGCTCCTTAGCCACGCGGCCGGCCTTCATGTGATTCTGCATATCGACGACAAACCCCTGCCCTATTGGAGCCCCTCGACTCCCTGTCTATCCATGCCACACGCGATGATGACGCCGATCACCGATCCCACATCGTGAAACCCAGTTTTCCGGGAAAACGATCGCATCGTCTTCCGCATTAATACGCATTGCGCTGGCGCATAACCTCGAAAATCGTCCGCACGAGAATTTCCGCGTCCAGCAGCAGCGAGGCATGCACCGCATACCAGAGATCGTACTCGATACGACGATACATCAGATCGACAGTCGCCGTCTCGCCGCGCAACCCGTGAACCTGCGCCCAGCCCGTAATACCCGGCTTCACGTGCTGGCGGACTTCGTAATTCTCGATCGTTCGGGCGTAAAGTTCGTCATGTGCCTGCGCATGCGGCCGTGGGCCGACGAACGACATCTCGCCCAGCAGCACGTTGAACAATTGCGGCAACTCATCGATGCTGGTCTTGCGTAGGAACCGGCCGACGCGCGTTACGCGCTCGTCTTCAGGACATGCCTGACGGACATTAGGGCCATCTTCCTGCACACACATGGTGCGGAATTTCCGGATCCTGAACGGCCGACCGCGATAACCGTTGCGGGTCTGCCGGAAGAACACCGGACCGGTCGAATCCCACTTTATGGCAATCGCGACGAAGCCGAACAAGGGCGCAACACATGCGAGCGCTAACAACGCCAGAAAGACATCGCCGAACCGCTTGATTGCACGCTGAAGGAGACCGAGTGGCTCGCGGCGAACTTCGACAGCGACATGTGAGCCGACCGTCGAGATCTTGTTTCTTACCAAGGCGGCGATTCCCGCATCGGGGACCACATAAATTGCCCGCGGCAGAATGTTCAAGCTTCGCTGAATGCCGGCCAGCCGCTCGATCGATACCCCCGCTGCACAGAGATAAATCTCGCCGTGGCCCAGTGCATGGGCGGCTTTGATGGAGCGCGCGACGAGACCTTTTTGTTCCTGAGGCCAGTTCAATCCATCGCAATCGGCCCGAAACTTGATGACCGTCGGCGTGGGATGGCCGCTTGCGGCAAGTTCCGCCGTAAGGTCATCAAGTGCTTGGTTTCGATCATCTCCGATAACGATGCACTCTCGTCTCGCATAACCCGCGCTGTGCGCTACTCGCACAAGTGTTGGCGGCGATAATGCGCGCCAAATGCCCATCGCAAACAGGCCGACCACGTAAAATGTCAGAACCGCACCACGGGAGAAGCTCTCGCCAGCTTTCAGGGCAAAGAAAAAGAACAACAGCGCGGCAAACGCCAAGGTCCATACCAATGCCGCGTCGCGAAGGCGGTCAAAGCGGGTCGTCAATGTCGCGGCATGCCGTCCGTCCATAAGCCGGATAATGCCCACAAAAAGAAGTGCTATGATCAATCCCGTGCCCACAGGGCCGCTTATTGATCCCGGCGTATTCAAAAAAGCCACGCTGTAACCGACGCCCGTGAGAACGCTCAATGTTACGATAAACAGACTGTCGGCCACGATTTGCACGAAAGAATGAAGATCGCGGACCGCTATCCAATGAGTCGAGACGCGCGGCGCGGAGGCGCGGTCCCTGGCGGGTGTTGAAACGGCCATACGCGGTTCGGCTCGTGGCGGCACACGAAAACTCCGCGCCGCGCCACTCATACCCAAGGGGACCGCACCGGCGGAAAACGGAATGTCAGCGCGCGACGGCGCCTGATCCAGAGATGTTGGCCCCATACCCCACACCATCGTTACCGGCCGTGGACCGGTGACTTCCCCAGGCGCTTGCTGGACTTAGCGGCCCACTAGGAATTTACCACCCTCTATTGAGCCGCCCTACGCCCTTATTTTGAATAGGCAAAACGATGCTTGCATGAAGCCCCGCATCGCACAAGGCCATGGTAAAGGAATACTTAAGAGCAATGGTGAACATTTGAAATGAAATTAGCCCACAACGCTTAAGGTGCTGTTGGAACAGTCAGGAAGCGGATTCCTCTAGTCCGAGGGGGACATTTCTCTAAACAAATGATGGGTATTCGCGAGCAGTTCGCAGCCTCTGAAGAATATCTCGGCCCGAGGAAAAACGGGCAACCGAAAGCAGAGGCAGAATTAGGGGCTGCACCCGCCGTTCTTGTATCAGTGCGCCGCCGTCGCCAGTTGGATCGGCACGACGTCCAGCGCTACCCATTGTGTCACGTTGTTTCCGGCTTGCCGTTCCAGCCATCGGTATCCCGTCTGGTTCCAGGGTACAACGTCGTCTGAAAGGCTATCCAGCACATAGTCCCCCCTGTCGGTTGCCACAGTCAGAACGGCGTGGCTAGCGTCGCGCGGAGACACAACGATGCCAATGCGCAACGCACGTTCTGGCAGACCGGCGTCAATGAGCGTCTTGCGCTTGGTCAATGCATAGTCTTCACAATCACCGTAGCCGTCGGTTGGGATGGTCCAGAATTCGCCGCGGCCATAGTGCTTTTCATCGTCTTCCGGCCAGATCGCGGAATTCACCTGCCGGTTCACTCGGCCAAGGAGCCCCCAACTGTCTGCCGTCAAAGCGACCATCTCCAGCTGGCTGGCTGGTGTTTCACATTGGCTTGAAAACCGCATGCAAAAGGAGACAAACCCGGGTGGTATAGGACCATGCTCCACCCCGGACGGCATCGGCGTGCTTGCCGGAATGATTTGTGCCGCATTTTGTGCTTTTAGATCAGAGACATTGCTGACCGGCCCGATCATTCCGGTCGTCTGACAACCGCTGATAAGCACTGTTGCCGCGGCAATCACCAAATTACGCCCTAGCCACGCCCACACGATCCTTGCGCCTCATTGGAGTGCGCAAGGACATTAGGCACGGTCGATTTGAGCCCAGGTTAGACTTGGTGGTCGCATTTGAGCCTCTTTTCTCTAAAACTTTCAATAAATTAGGCCGAAAATGCATCTCCATTTGGGAGCCGCCCAAACGCATGGCCGACGGAAGCGTCTCTGCCCATTTCGAGGTCCATTGCTCATCGGTATCGCTTGCTCACCCTGGACGCGCGCATTAGATCAAAGCGCGACGGGCGCGCTGAGGCCCAAGTTTTGTCAACGCGAGAAGAGGTAGGAATACCGTAATTCAAGATGGATTTCACAAGCAACATCAAAGCGTTAATTAGAAGGCGGGTAGTTCAATGCGCAGTACCCGAAGGAATGCGCGTTTATGCCGTCGGTGACATCCACGGGTGTCTCAGCGAGCTCGATAGCCTGCTCGCGACGATCTTGAATGACGCTGTTGGTTATTACGGAGAACGCCAGCTGGTATTCCTAGGGGATTATGTGGACAGAGGCCCCGATTCCAAGGGTGTGCTCAACCGTCTTCTTGCCCCTGCGGAAGGATTCAATGCCCATTACATTCTCGGCAACCACGACCAAACACTCTTGGATTTCCTGGAGAATCCATCGCTTTTTCGGGATTGGCGCGACTTCGGCGGGCGCGAAACGCTCATGAGCTACGGCGTTACGCCGCCGCGTTTCGACAACGAAGAGGCCTATTCGCAAGCGCGCGACAAGCTGCGTTCAGCCATGCCGCAAAGCCATTTGGATTTTCTCCGTTCGCTCCAATATTCGGTCACGATTGGGAGCTACCATTTCGTCCATGCCGGCGTCCGGCCGGGCGTGCCGCTCGACCGCCAGGTGCCTGAGGATCTGCTCTGGATCAGAGACGAGTTTCTGCTTTCGAATACGGACCATGGAAAGACGATCGTGCACGGTCACACGCCAATGGAGGAGCCAGTCAAGCTGCCTAACCGCATCAGCGTCGATACGGGTGTCTATGCGACGGGAAAGCTGACAGCAGCAGTTCTCGAAGGAGCTGAGTGCCGTTTCCTATCGACAAAATAACCGACACGCCCGTCATGTACCAACGCAGGTGTGATGCAGGACAGTAACGGTATTCGATGTTAGTGTTGGTGCGACGCGCAAGAAAACGGTACGAGCTACAGCCCGTCGAAGGAGCAGACGAGGCGTTCCGAAATGCGAGTTAGTTCGATGAAACCCTTTGATTCAATTGCAAAAAATTGGTTGTCGATCGGACTTTTGTTCGGTGTTCTGCTTTTTTCCAGTCCACTTTTTGCCCAAGCCGTGTCCACGGCACCCAATCCATCCGCAACAGGGGTATCTGAACCGTCGCCAAGCAGCGATGAGGGCTATCAACTAGGCGCAGGCGACAAGGTGCGCGTGGCCGTCTTTGGCGAAGACGATCTCGGCGGCGAGTATGACGTCGACGGCGGCGGCTTTGTCCGTCTGCCGCTGATCGGAACGTTGAAAGCCGGCGGGCTCACGGTTCGCGATTTCGAAGAAGAGATCAAGGCGAAGCTTGACGACGGCTTCATGAAAGACGCCAAAGTCAGCGTTGCCGTCACCAGCTATCGGCCATTTTACATTATTGGTGAGGTCAACAAGCCGGGCCAATACCCCTATGTAAACGACATGAGCGTTCTCAACGCTATCGCGCTTGCCGGCGGTTACACGTATCGCGCAAACGACAGTGATGTTTACATTCAGCGTAACGGCCAGTCTAAGGAAGAGCCCTTCCCCGCGGATCAGACCACGAAAGTCCAGCCTGGCGACATCGTCCGTGTGCCCGAGCGATTTTTCTGAGAAGTCAAATTAGTTCATTCCGTTGCATTGCAGCAACGGCGTTGCGCGACCGTCGCAAGTGCGAAAACGCCGGACAATGTGGCATACAAGTGCTTGTGCACGTTGAGATTGTCACGAGGTTAAGCAAGAGATTATCGTACACGCGTCACAACATGCGGACCAAGTTCAAATACTGTTATTGAGTATAAGATTAACGCTGCGCTCGCCAACCAACAAAAGGCGCTGTATATTGCTGGCGAAGATGAGTGTCCGCGGCGTCTCGGTGACTCCGTAGGCGGCACAGGTTGGGGATGACAATGCAGAAAATCACGAGATCCGCCTTTAAGCTAGGCATCTGTTCTCTTGCCTTGATGGGCGCGCTGACGTGGACGGGTTCTGCGACGGGGCCTGTGCCGGATGGCTTCCTTGGCCTCAGTTCTGTGGCGTTTGCTGACGGCACGCCGCTCACGGACGCTCAGCAGGCAGCCGTGCAGGCCTCCGTTCAGGCGGCCATCAATGGCGTCGATCCGACGCTGACCGGCGATGCCAGGACCGCGGCAATCCAAGCCGCTATTGCCAGCGCAACGCAAGCAGCCATCGCCACTTATGGGGCGGGCGCCATTGCTGTCGTGGTGAGCACTGCTACGAATGCAGGCGTTTCGTCAACGACCGTGATCGCCGGTACCCTTTCGGGTGCGGTGAGCGCGGGTGTGACGGCCTCTGCTGCCGTCAGCAGCGTTGAAACTGCGGCGATTTCCAGCGGCGTCGATGCAGCAACGGCAACATCCGCCGTCATCGCCGCGGCGGGGACGGCCGGCTCGGGCATATCAACGGCTGCGCTGGGCACAGGTCTTGGTGCCGCTGCAGCCGCGCTGCAGGCGGGCGGCAACAATACTGCCGCAACAGCCGTTGCGACAACCGTTACGAATGAGGCGCCGAGCGGCACAGGGACGTCCTTCTCCGCGTCGGTTGTTTCGAACGGAGGTTCTCAACAACTCGCGCAGGCGGGGAACGGTACTCCGAGCGGCACAGGCGAGAACGGCAACGGTAATGGAAACGGGAATAATAATAATAATAATAACAACAATAATAACAACAACCAGTGCCCGAGCGGCAATCCGTCCTGCAACACTTAGGCGGGCAACAGGAAGGCGCGCGCAGGCGTGAAAATTTCGCAGTTTCAAATAACAAACGACCCAAGAACTGGGATGTGGGGTTTAGGATGAAAAAGTGGTGGGCCGTCGGCGTATTCTTTGTCGGTATGGTTAGCGCCTGTGGCGCGACATTCGCCCAGGAACTCGGTCAGGGTGATGGCGTCATGGACCGTGCGCGGCCCGAATACGACGCCAAGGGCCTGCCGCTTGGCGGCTTCCGGCTGTTCCCGGTGTTCGATGGCACCGCCGGCTATGACGACAACATCCTCCGCCAGCAATCGGCACCGGATATCATCAACTCGATCTTCTTCAAGGAAGATGGGTCGCTGATGCTCCGGTCCAATTGGGGCCGCCATGAATTGGATTTGTTCGGCGGCGCCGACACGGTGCAGTATTTGGACCTCTCGAGCGAAAACAACACGAACTGGAACGTGGGCGGCAACGGACGGCTCGACATTGCGCGAGGCAGTTCGCTCACCGCCAGCACGACCTACGCGACAGAACACGAACCGCGCACGTCGCCGAACCAGCCCAGTTTCGCTGCAAAGCCGACCCAGTTCACGGACCTAAACAGCCAAGCCGCGCTGGATTATCACCCGTATCATTTCGACTTTATGGTCGGGGGCAGCTACGACCGGAAAGTCTACGACCCAACCGCTGTCAACGCTCCGGGCACACCGATCAACAACACGGACCGCGACGAGGACGTCTACAACGTTTTTGCCAAGGCGGCCTATGAGTTTTCGCCGGGCTATGCGGCGTTCTTCAAGGTCAACTACAACGACCGCGCCTTCGATCTACTGCTGGACCGTAACGGCCTTAACCGCGCATCGAACGGCTTCGAATACACCGGCGGTCTGGACTTGATGCTGAGCCACCTTCTCAAGGGCGAGCTCTTCTTCGGGTATCTCGACCAGAAGTTCAAATCACCGCTGCCAAACGTCTCCGGGGTCGATTTCGGCGCCAACCTCGATTGGTATGCGACGGAACTGTTCACCGTGCATCTTACGGCCTCGAGGACCGTGGCAGACACCACAGTCGCTGGCACATCGGCGCTCGACACGAGACAGGGAGGCATCAGCTTCGATTGGGAAGTTGCACGCAACATTATTGTGCAGGGCAATTTCGGGTATACCGATATGAAATTCACGGGCATTACCCGTGACGACCAAATCACAGATGCCGGCATCGGCGCAAAATACCTGCTCAACCGTTATATGAGCGCGGACGTGAAGTACCGCTTCGAACGACGCAGTACGAATGTCACCGGGCAGAACTACAACGACAATCTGGTCACCGTGGGCCTGACCCTGCACCTGTAAAGTCGGGCCGGCTCGGCCATCTTATTTTTCAGGCGGCGAGACCGTCGCATGGGGGTGTGTTTATGGTCACCCCGTGTGTACAATTGATATGCAGCAACCCGAAACAAGCAGATGAATGTGCAGCGAAATCTTGGCGACCCCGACAATCAGAGTGGCCTGCAGGAAACCGAGATTGAACCGCAAAATGAGACGGCGTTCGATCTTACCGACCTGCTGCGCGTCATACGGGTTCGCAAAAAGATCATTCTAGGCACGGCACTTGCCGTCGTGGCCGTGACCGCGCTGGCACTTTTCCGCCTGACCCCGCTCTACACCGCCAAAGCCTTGGTCATGCTCGACCAGCGTCAGAACAAAGTGGAAGACGTCAATGCGGTCCTATCGGGGCTTCCGACCGACCCAACGTCGATCGAGAACCAAGTGCAGATCCTGCGCTCTCGCAGCCTGCTGTCGCGGGTCATCGACAAGCAGCACTTGATGGATGATTCGGAATTCGGTGCCGCTAAACCGAATCTCCTGGTGGGGGTGGTTTATTATCTGAACCCCCTTCATTGGTTTCCCAATTTGGCCACGACGAAGACCGACACAGAAATGTTGCAGGAACAACGCAATGCAATAATCGACCGTCTGCTCGGCAGCGAGACCGTCGCAGCACAGGGCCGGTCATCGGCCATTCTCATCAGCTTTGACTCCGCGGACCCCAACAAAGCGACCGCCATCTGCAACGCGATTGCCGATGCCTATGTCGAGGATCAGCTTGAGGCCAAGTTCGAAGCGACCCAGAAGGCCACCCAATGGCTGGCCGACCGCATCCAGGAGCTTTCCGTCCAAGTCCAGACGGCCGAGGCCGCGGTCCAGGAATACAAGGCGGAGAACGGCCTCACTGAGACCGTCAACGGAACGTCGCTGGTCGACCAGCAGATGGCTGACTTGAACGGGCAACTGATCACGATGCGTTCCGATCTTGCCGAAAAGGAAGCGCGTTATGCCCGCGTTCTCCAGCTCCAAAAGACGGGCCATGCAGAAGACGTGACGCAGGCCGTGGAATCGCCCCTTATTGCGACGTTGCGTGGGCAGGAAACCGACCTGCTTCGGCAGGAAGCGGACCTGACGTCGAAATACGGGCCGCGGCATCCCAAGATGCTCGATCTGGAATCGCAAAAGCGCAATCTTCAGGCGAAAATCGCCGAAGAAGTCGGTCGCGTTGTCCAAACAGTCGGAAACGACGTGGCCATTGCGCGCGCGCGCGTCGGCTCACTACAGGCAAGCCTCAACAAGCTCACCGGCGCATCTACGGTCGATAACAAGGCGCGGGTGAAGCTCAAGGAGCTTGAAGCAAGGTCGTCGTCGAGCCGCCAGCTTTACGAAGCATTCCTGGGGCGGTTCAAGGAAGCCCAGGGGCAGGAAGGAATTCAGACCCCAGACGCGCGCATCATTTCCAGGGCTGAACTCCCTCATGCTCCCAGTTTCCCGAACAAGAGCCTGTCGTTCGGCGTCGCCATCCCAGGCGGCTTTTTGCTTGGCTTCCTGCTCGCCATGCTCGCCGAGCGCCTCGACGCCGGCTTTCGGACGGTTCATCAGATCGAACGGCTTCTGGGCGTGCCCGTGCTGTCGACGCTTCCGGAAATCCTTGGTCTCGACAAGACGGGGGGGCAAGCGGCCGATCGCATCATCGACAAACCGATGTCCTCCTTTGCGGAGGCCGTGCGCGGACTTCAGATGGGGCTGGTCCTTTCCAACGTCGATAATCGGCCGAAGGTCGTGCTGGTAACTTCGTCGGTTCCGAGCGAAGGCAAGACGACGGTGGCGATCAGCCTCGCCAGACTGGCTGCGCAGCAACGACTAAAAGCGCTTGTCATCGATGCCGACTTGCGTCGACCCACGGTTGCCGAAACGCTGGGACTGAAAAAGTCCGAGAACGGCCTGGTGCAGCTCCTCTTGGGCGATGCGACCCTCGATCAGTGCCTCGTCCCCGACCCAAAATCGACGGCAATGATCCTGCCCGCCTACAAAACGCCCGGTAGCCCTCCCGACATGTTGGGGTCCATTGCAATGGAGCGCAACCTTGAAGGCCTAAAATCGCACTTCGATCTCGTAATCCTCGACTCGGCGCCGCTTCTTCCGGTGAACGACACCAAAGTCATTGCCAGGCTGGCCGACACCGTCCTGTTCGTCGTGCGTTGGGAAAAAACGCCGCGCGATGCCGTGATCGAAGCGGCACGTGCGTTGGTCGACATTCACGCTCACGTTGCAGGCGTGGCGCTGACCCGCGCCAATGCCGAGCGTTACCGCTATTACAGCTACGGTTATCAGAACTATTACGCCTACGACAAATATTACAGCAACTAGACCGGGGGAAACCGGACCTTGGGCGACGCCTTGCCGAGACTTTGGACATGGGCGCAGCGCGCAGTGCTTTTGGGCCCGCCCGTCGTACTCCTGCTGGCGGCGCTGCCGCGCCTCGCCTCCGGGATCGCACTCGAAGCGGCGTTTCCCGTGCCCTCTTACATGACCGTCGACCGCGTTTTGCCGATCAATGCGACTCGCGCGACCGCTCACATTCTTGCCGGCGCAGCCGAAGCGGACGGCGAATCCCAGATCGCGCGAAGTCGCGCCGCCTATCTTTCGGGTGAGGTCGGTCCCAAGATCATCGCTATAACCGACAACGGGCTGTCGCACGCACCATGCTCGGCGGCAGGATGGACATTGTATGCCGCCTTGCGCACGCCGGTCGATCGCAAACGCGCGGCCGGTGCCATGGCCGTCGCGTTTGAGTTGGCGCCCTACGACTATTACCTGGCCGCTTGGCGCGCGCGTGCCGCCGCGCCGCTCTTGGCCGATCTTCCTGTGGATGCCCGCGACGCCGCTGCCCGCCAAATGCGCCAGCTGTGGTCCGACCGTTCGCTGCGCCGCCAGATCCGCTCCATTTTGGCCGTACCGGGCGGCCCAAGGCTCGTGACATACGCGATGAAGGACGATCCCAACGGGCTTCGCGCGCTCAATCGCATGGTAGCACGCGAGCGTTTAAGCCTGCCTGACCTCAACTAGATTTATTGGAGCCGCCATGGCACCAAGTATGTCGCAGTTCGAAGACGATCAGTCATACGCCCGAAGTGCGTCGGGGGCATTGGCTTTGCGATTCGAATCTGGCGCGTTTTGGCTAATGATCGTTCTCGTGGCGTGGGCGCCGTTCCCGCTCGGAAGCAATCGGCCGTGGGCTTGGACGCTGCTTGTGTTTGGCGCTGTCGCGGCCATGCTTATCTGGGTCGCGGCACAGTGGAAAAAGCCTGCCAACGCGCTCGTGCATTTGCGCCCCTTGGCCGGCCCTATCGCACTTGGCTCGCTAGCGCTTGTCTGGGGCTTGGTTCAAATCACGCCCTTGGTTCCATCAAGCTGGGCACATCCGGTTTGGGCCATTGCTGCCGACGCATTAGGACATCCTCTGCCGGCGACGATTTCCATCAATCCGTGGCGGACCGGCACCGAACTCATGAAGCTGGCGGTTTATGGCATCGTCGTACTTCTGACAGCGCAGCTCGCCCGGCGTGCGGAACGCGCAGCCATACTCTTGGCAACGTTGGTCGCGATCGGCGCATTCTATGGTGCTTACAGCGTCGGATTGGGGTTGGCGCAGACGAGCCAATACCAGTTGCTCTACCCGTCCGTCGGATATGACACGGGTTTCATAACCGGGCCATTCGTGCTGCACAACAGCTTCGCGACATTCATGGGTCTTTTGGCCCTTTGCGCGCTGGCAAAACTGTTCTCGCAAGGGCACGAGACGATTTTGGCTGGGCGCGGGATACGGCAATTTTTCCTGACGCTGGTGCAATTCATCTTCGGCCGCGGCGCCTGGCTTGTTGTCGCCGTTCTACTGATCGTCTCGATGCTGATCACCACGGCTTCGCGCGCAGGAACGTTGGCCTCGCTGGTGGGATTGTTCACCCTGCTCGTTCTATCGAGCATGATTGCTGGGCAACGCTCCACCACCCGCTGGGCTTATGCCGGCATTCTCGCTATTGGATTGATCACCATCATCCTGTTCCTGGTCAATGGCGACTCATTGCAGGAGCGGTTCAATCAGCTTGTCGAAGCGGGCGGTATCGACGAAATCCGTCAGGCGCTCTGGGCTTCCGCGGAGCGCATGATCGGCGATGCGCCTTGGCTCGGCCTCGGACTCGGGTCGTTCGAGAACGCCTATCCGATGTATGCGGACCGAGTTAATCCCTTTGTAATGGACAAGGTTCACAACGATTATCTCGAACTGGCCGCCGGTTGGGGGCTTCCGGCCGCCATCGCTTGGGTTTCGGCCTTAGGCTGGTGTGCACTCCTTTGCGTTCGCGGCGTATTTGTCCGCCGCCGCCATCGCATCTATCCGCTCATTGCAGCCGGGGCGACTGCGCTTATTGCCTTTCATTCCGCTTTTGATTTCAGCCTGCAGATACCGGCAGTCGCTTTGACCTACGCGGTGATCCTGGGATTGGGCCTCGCCCAGGCCTTCCCAACACGCAGCACTTAACCGAGGTCTTTCTGGTGACGCCGCATTCCGGGACTGTTGGTCTGGCAGTCCAATTTCGTCTGGCGGGGGCCTGACTTATTCATCGTCCAACAAAAGCTGGCGCACCGGACAGGATGAAAATGAGAACTGGCGCCTGACCGTTACCCGTTGATCTGGCGGGAATTTGTTCAGTGGAACCCACCCGCGGCGAGTGTCCCGCTGGCACCGTTTAAGCGGATGACGAGATCGGCATTGGCCTGATAGCCCGCGGTGCCGTTGAGATCGACGACCAGAAAGGTCACTCCGGAAAGCGTGCCAGCGTTGGGTTTGAACAGAATCGCATGATGCGCCGTCAGATGTCCGCTCAT